>Ga0209755_10000387_pt1 | contig 82478 bp, 82 predicted proteins | sample TergutCo191P1_FD_187301 | JGI IMG/M metagenome (GOLD analysis project Ga0209755, IMG submission 187301) | Cornitermes sp. P1 segment gut microbial communities from Petit-Saut dam, French Guiana - Co191P1 (SPAdes) (version 2) | ecosystem: Host-associated > Arthropoda: Insects > Digestive system...
GGCTTTTTGCATGGACGGAGGAATGAGCATGAATATCAGCACACAAGATGTTTTCAACGTAGTATTTAAGGATTACCCCGATGTACTTGATGTGAAGCAAGTAAGCCAGCTTTTGAACATCAGCACAAAGACGGTCTACCGATTATTGCGGAACGGCACGATTGACAGCTTGAAAATCGGGCGGGAGTTCCGTGTTCCAAAGGTAAACATAATGCGGTACGTTAAAGTTTTGAACCCACTATTGACGGAGCGGCACACGGCATAAAAAATTTTCTTGCCTAAAATGCTTTTTGGGGGCTGCACAAACTTTGTTCACGCGCTACAATGGAATAGTCAATAGTAGGTGGACTTTATCTGCAACCAAAGGAGGTAAAGGATAATGGCAGACCATCTACGCAAAACAGGAAAAATAAGGGTTACGGCTCATCTTGCCGATGTGCGAGGTTTTTACCACATCAAACTGTCTTGGACGGACGGCACAGGGCAACGCATCCGTAAATCCGTTACAACAGGGCTTGCAGTAAAGGGCAACACGAAACGAGCAGAGGATATGTTGCGAAAGGCACGGAAAGAGCATGAAGTTCTTGCCAACCGTACCGAACGTGACAAGCCAAGCCCCGATGAGATGCTTTTTGCTGACTTCATGGAAGAATGGCTGGAAGCTATCCGACAGGAAGTAAAACTAACCACATTCGGCGGCTACCAACTAAACGTGCAAAAAGCGATTGTACCGTATTTTCGGGATAAGGGCATTTTGCTACAACAGCTAACCGCAGAGGACATTAACGCATTTTACGCCGAGCAACTCAAACGAGTAAAAGGTATGACCGTCCATAAATTCCACGCAAATATCAGTAAAGCGTTAAAATACGCCGTGGAAAAGGATTACATCCCCCATACGGTGATGGGTAAGGTCAAACGCCCCAAAGCCGAACGATTTTCGGGCAAGTTTTTGAAACAGTCTGAAACGGTGGACTTGTTTGAGGCAGTCAAAGGTCACAAGCTGGAATTGGGTGTTATCTTCGGAGCGTTTTATGGGCTTCGCAGGTCGGAATTGGTAGGACTTCGCTGGGAGTCAATCAATTTTGAGGCGAACACCATCACCATTGAGCATACGGTCACGATAGCAAACGTGGACGGACAAAAGGTGACGGTTGCCGATAACACCACAAAAACCAAGTCCAGTTTTCGGACACTTCCGCTTGTTCCGGCTATCCGTGCCAAGCTGCTGGAAGTGAAAGCCGAACAGGAGCAAAACCGTAAGCTGTGCGGGAAAGCATACAACAGGAAAGAGGGCATTTACATCTACACCGATGCCCTCGGCAATCGGATAAAACCCGATTACATTACTTCCATGTTTCCCAAGTTTTTAGAGAACAACGGTTTTCGCCGCATCCGTTTCCACGATTTACGCCATAGTTGTGCTTCGCTCTTGCTGGCGAACGGTGTGCCGCTCAAACAAATTCAAGACTGGCTGGGGCATAGTGACTTCGCCATAACAGCCAATATCTACGCACATTTGGACTTTTCCGCAAAACACGCTACGGCGGGTGCGATGTCTTGGCTTGACGAAACATCGCTTGCCGGGCTGCATGGGCGAGCAGCAAACGAAGTTTGCGACCAGCCGGAATTGGCAACAGAGTAGTAAAATGCCGTGCATCGAAAAAGCCTGTAATCACAGGGAAAAACGGCGATTACAGGCTCAAATCGGGCAAACATTCGGCTCTGAAAACGCCGAGTTGTGCCAAAAGGATTTTGGGGGTCGAAATATAAAAGCCAGCAAACAGTGACCGGAAGATACCGGCGCGGCGTAGCCGCGTTTTCGCCGAAGGCGAAAATCGTGACCGCAAGTTTACTGGCATTGTTTGTGGCGGAGGGTAAGGGATTCGAACCCTTGTGAGATTGCTCTCAAACGGTTTTCAAGACCGCCCCGTTATGACCACTTCGGTAACCCTCCGAGTGTGTGAAGCATAAAATGTGAATTTTAGCTGACGTTATTATACCTCAAGGTCTTATCCTTTCGCAACATCTCTCTTAAGCACAAAATTCACGCAAACCATAACGGCCATCATTATGGCACATATAATGTAAGCGTTGGTGAAGCTACCTGTGGCGTCGTAAAAATAGTTGGCGATAACGGGTGTTATGACGCCGGAAAGCCCCCACGCCAGGAACAAAATTCCGTAATTGATGCCAAAGTTTTTAAGGCCGTACAGGTCGGCGCACAGGGCGGGCATAACGCTTAAAAGGGCCCCGAAGCAAAAGCCCACGATGATTAGGCCAAGAATCAATGCTGGAAGATTTTGATAAAAAGCAAATGCGGCCATGTTAATTAGTTGCAGTCCTAGAATTACGAATAGGGAGTTTATTCTACCGATTTTGTCGGACATAATGCCGCCGAACACGCGTCCCGCTGTGTTCATTAGGGCCAGAAAAGCAACCAGGCCAGCAAGGATAGCCGCGTCAGAAATATTTGCCTGTGACCGGGCGATTCTTGTCAGATTGCCGATAACCATAAGTCCCACCGAGGATGTCAGTACAAAGATAACGAACATCATATAAAATCGCCCTGTTTTGAGCATTTGTGTCCATTCAAAGTTGACGGAGGGGGCGGCTTTTGTTGTGGCTTTGATTTTGTCAGGTGCCGGGGGCGTGTAGTCAGGGGGCGGATTCGTGATTAGCTGGGCGATAGCCGTTGTAACAATAAGGTTGAACATACCCAGAATGATAAAGGTTCTTTCGATGCCGAAGTTGTCGAGCAGAGCGGAGGCGAGGGGAGCGATGCCCACGGCGGAAAGGCCGAACCCGCCTACGATAAGGCCGCTGACCAAGCCCTTTTTGCCGGGATGAAACCATTTCAGTGCGGGTGCGGTGACGCAGGCATAGCCAAAGCCCATGCCCGTAGAGGCCAAAACACCAAAGCTTAAAACAATGCCTATTACAGAGTTGCCAACAAACCCCGCTGCTATAAGCCCCAGACCCATCAAAATGCCGCCCGCCGTAACCACTTTGCGCGGGCCGATTTTGTCTTGAATGCGTCCGCCTATAAGCATGGCCGTGGCAAATGTTACTATGGCGATGGAATAGGGCAACCCGGCCTGGCTTACGCTCCAGCCGAAACCTCCCTCCTCCAAGGGGGCGGTCAGGTGAGATGTCAGCACGCTCCAAGCGTAAAGCACACCAATTGACAGATTAAAAAGTATACAGGCTACAAGCACTATGTTAGCCTTTTTGTTTAAGTTTTCCATACTAATTTCACCTTGAAGACTTCTTTAATTTTATAGACGATTCCGTTGAAATCGCTATAATTGCATCATCCTTGGGTACGGCGGGTAGTTTATACTTGTGTGCTGGCTGTGTCAAGCCGGGGCGGGCTTTCCGTGGGGCTTTGCTTTAATTTGCAAATTGCCGCCCGTTACAGTCAGGCGACAGGTCCCGCCGGCGGAAAGCTTGCCGAAGAGGACTTCCCGGGTCAGAAGCTTTTTTACGTCGTTTTCTACGAAACGGATAATCTCCCGCGCACCGTAGGTTTCGGAAAGGCCTTTTTGGGCGATAAACTCTAGGGCGGTTTTTGTGGGGGAGAGTGTTACGTTTCGGGCTTTTAATTTGGCTGCCAGCTTGTCCAGGGATTTTTCGGCGATTCGGAGGGCCATTTTTTTGTTCACGGCCCTGAAGCGGATTATGGCGTCCAGGCGGTTGCGGAATTCCGGGCTGAAAATCCGCTCTACGGCCTTTTCGGCGGCGGCTGCGTCCCGGGCGGAGTCAAAGCCGATTGTCTGGCGGGTGAGCTCCCGCGCCCCGGCGTTGGAGGTCATAATAATTATCACATTGCGGAAATCGGCCTTTTTGCCTGTGTTGTCAGTCAGCGAGCCATAGTCCAGAACTTGCAAAAGTACATTTAAAATGTCGGCATGGGCCTTTTCGATTTCATCCAGCAGAAGAACACAGTGGGGCGTGCGGCGGATGGCCTCCGTCAGTAGGCCGCCCTCCTCATAGCCCACATATCCCGGAGGCGCGCCGATTAAACGCGCCACGGCGTGCTTTTCTTGATACTCGCTCATGTCAAAGCGGGTGAGGGCGATGCCCAAAAGCTCGGCCAATTGCCGTGCCACCTCGGTTTTGCCCACCCCGGTGGGCCCCACAAAAAGCAGCTTTGCAACGGGCCGCTCCGGCTCGTTGAGGCCCGCCCGGGAGGAGTGAATCGCGTGAGTAATCGCCTCGATGGCTTCCTCCTGTCCGAAAACTCGGCCCGACAAATCCTCCGCCAAGGTTTTTAAGGCGGCGTTTTCGTCCGCGCTTACGCTTTTTTCCGGCACTTTCGCGGAGCGGGCAACTACCCGCTCGATGGCCGCTTCCGTTACGATATATGGCTTTTCCCCGTTAAGGCGCGTGAATACCCCCGCTTCGTCCATGGTGTCGATGGCCTTGTCGGGCAAAAACCTGTCGCTCATATGCTTAGTGCTTAGGCTTACGATTTGCAAAAGAATCTTTTCGGGGTATTTCACCCCGTGGAATTTCTCATAATGGGGCCGCAGCCCCTGCAAAATTTTTACGCACTCCTCTTGGGATGGCTCGTTGATATCAATTCTGGCGAAACGCCGCGCCAGTGCCCTGTCTTTCTCGAAATTTTTCTTGTATTCCTCATAAGTGGTAGAGCCGATAAAACGAATCTCCCCCCGGGACAGATAGGGCTTGATTATGCTTGTGGCGTCCATGCTTCCGCCGCTGACCGCGCCGGTGCCCACCACGCTGTGGATTTCGTCTATATAAATGATGGGATTTTTCAGCCCGGCCACGGCCTCCAACAGCTTCACCAGTCGCTCTTCGAAGTCGCCGCGATACCGTGTCCCTGCTACAAGCGCGCCCATGTCCAGCCGCAGAATATTCACGCCCTTAAGGGCTGTGGGCACGTTACCGGAGGCCACCCGCTGCGCCAATCCCTCGACTATGGCCGTTTTTCCCACGCCCGGGTCGCCAACGTGAACGGGATTATTCTTCAGCCGGCGGCACAATACCAGCTCCGTGCGCTCGAGAATATCCTCCCGCCCCACCAGAGGGTCAAGCTTCTTGGCCTTTGCCAGCTTTACAAGGTCTACCGTGTACGCATCCAGATGCGGATTTCCAGAGCTTTCCTGCGCAGCGTGTTTGCGGGGCTTGGCGGCCTGTTGGCCTTTGGCCCTTTGTTCTGCGGGAGGCTCCTTCTGGACTTTGTCAAAAATTACCTCTTTTTCCACGCCGTTTTTGGCAAGAATATATTGGGCATAGCTCTCGTTTAACATAAACATTGCGCACACAAAATCCGCGATAGATATCAGTCCTTGGCCTCTGCTTCGCGCACTCACCGACGACAAATTTACCATCTGGTTAAATGCAAAGCTCTCCATTGGTGAATCCGTCACCTTTTTCGGAATCTTTTCCTCAAAGAATAACGCCAGATCCTCCGCGATATTTTTAAAATCCCCGCCCGCCGAGTTGATTAACTCCTTCCCGTCGTCAAACATCATCGCACAATATAAAAAATGCTCCGGCGTCAGGTATTCATGCCCATGTAGCTTCGCTTCGTTTACCGCAACAACGTATATCTGACTCACCAGATTATCCAGCCTCACGCTTCTACCTCCCGAATCGTCAACCTAAGCGGAAACCCGCGCTCTGCGGAACGCAAATCGGCCTGGGATTTCTTTGTAGCAGCAATGTCAAACACATACACTCCCGCAATTCCCTGCCCCTTCTCATGCACTTCCATCATCAGTGCCGCCGCGTCCGTCACCGACTTATGAAATATCTCCACAAGCACCTCCACCACGTACTCCATCGTCGTAATCTCATCATTGTGAATTAACACCGCATACATTCCAGGCGTCTTTAACTTCGTATCATTCTCAATAACCGTATTTGTTTTCGTCATAGATACCTCCGCACACAACTCCAAAACTCGCGTTTGATTTTACAACAGTACATCTGATACAATCAATAAAACTTTGATAAAAACTTAGAGGAGAGGTGTCGCCTTGAGCGAAGCCTACATGAAATATGTCCATACGATGCATTCGTTATTCGAAACGAAGTTTATGGAAGCGTATCGGGGCGCGAATGTGCGGAAGAGGAGAAGATTGCTGCCGTATTTGCAGGCTCTGCACCGGCGGTGGTATTACGCAACGCTGGTGGAGCACACGCCGTTTTCTCCGGCGAATCTGATGGAAGTGATTTGCCGGCATCACGAGGAAAGCGTGCAGTTATATCCGCAGGCGGTTTTGCGGACGCCCACGAAGGTTTCGAGTGTGGATGTGCGGATGCTTTTGTATACGGCGGAAGACCATCCCGTGTGCGGGGACATGCGCCGGCTTTTGGAGTATTGCACACCCCAGGTGGATTTATGCGAGGAAGAATGTTTTACGGATGTGCAGGCTTTGGAAGTGGCGGAGCTTTTGAGCCTAAACGACCCGCATTATGCGTCATTTTTGTTGGAGCTTGCGATGTGGATGAAGCTGCTGTCCAAAATGCCGTCGTTGTATATGCAAAGAATGCAGCCGAGCAAGCGTTGCGAAGAAATCCTGGGCCTGTCAAACAGGGAGCTTTTACAGGACATCGTAGAGGCCACAATAGGGATGACCGCATATGGTCTGAGGCATTCCATGCCCATTCCGGAGCATATTTTTTCAGAATCCTTTGTGCGGAATTTGTTGACCAAGCCGCTGGAAACGGATGAGATTTTCGCGCGGGTGTTCGAGGTGATGGGATATGAGCTGGAGGATTTGCTGGACATCAGCAACATGCCCGTCCCGGAGGGTGTTCCGCTGGAAAGCTTGGGATATGATATGGAGCTGCTTTCCGGAACATTTGTGATGGGCATAGTTTTAGACAGGTTCTTTTTTACGCCCTTCGGACATTTTTTAAAAATCATACGGCCTTTGTACGCATTGCCCTTCGACCTAGACGAGGAAATCGGCGAGTATATAAATGTATGTGAAGACCCGCAAGAGGCATTTGTAGCATTTTTCGCGCCATGCAGCAGCTATACACTAACGGATTTAGGACTAGAGGTTTTAAACGTCACGCCAACGAAGGAGAATTATTTCAACGCAGACGACCTGCCCTTTGGCACAATGAAGGACGCCATTTTCTCGGACGACCACGCCTTTGCCATCTTTGTGGAAATGGCAAGACAGCTGTCGCCCCTGGCTTTTGAGAGCCAGTGGAATATTGTGGATGAAATTTTCACGTTTCGTGTACGTTTGGAAGGGGCACCGTCGGTTTGGATGCATCTGCAAATGCCCGACAATATGACCCTGTGCCATTTATATGAAGAGCTGGCGCAAGCCTTTGGTCTAAAAGACAATGAGGAATTCAGCTTTTTCCATGACAAGGTAGAGAACCGCTTTGCCGAATATCCCTCCGCCAAGCGGGCAAACCGCGCAAAAAATCCCCGAAAGGCCGCCTGTCAGACCATTCTGTCTGAGCTGGATTTTGAGCACATGAAGTTTTTGATTCTGGCCGCATACAATCAGGCCGTGCCCTTCGCAGGCGAGGCCTCAACCGTGCGACTACAGATGGAGCTTCTTAGTATGACGCCTCCCGACCCTGACGAATTCTATCCCCGCATCAGCAGAATGAGCAAGGATATGAAAGTTCGTGCTGTCAGACGCCTCGAAGACGATTTTGAATTTCCTATGATGTAGAAAACGCGGATAGGCTTGTGGGGGGTATCCGGGCTCTCGGGAATGTGACGCGCTAACGCTTGTCGAGCGATGATTGAACCGGCTTGGGAAGTGCCTGTGCAGGTCTTGCTAATCTCACGACTACGCTAATCGCGCTTTCACATTCCCGAGCCCGGATAAATCCCCCGCACAAGCCCATCCGAACCGCTACATAGTAGAATATCTACCGCACATTTCTTGTAATTTATTATCGGACTTGTGAAATGTGTAATTATTTGGAGTGTCAGGTGCTTTTAGTATGACAAAACGTTCTTCGGGCGTTGCATCTGATGTGATGAAATAGTAAATTTCACAATTTTGTCCATACAGAGGTTTCATATAATCTTCTGGCAATAATTGAAATACGTCTAAAACCATACCCGGCTCAAATTCGTCATATTCGCCACTATCTAACATAGCTCTAATAAATGGGGTGCCTCCAAGCTCTTTATCCATTGTATCATAGGCACAACATCAGAGTCATGAGTAAGCAATGTAGATGATGATTTGGGGAAAGGGTTTTTTAATTGCAGAATCCAAGCCGAGTTAAAAACCCTTGTACCAAATCATCTGCCCATAAGTTGGAGGGAGTGCGATGTTTTTCTGTTGACAATGTTTTGCAATGTGTGTAAAATACATTTGTTCGATTAATTGTGTCGCAGCATAACGGGGAATTATTCCTTGCGAAGCTGCGAGGACTTTGGGGCAGGGCCCCGTCTATAGGAGGGATATCATGGACAAATCTGTTTTACATCAAGCCGCATTGCGCCACCCATCAAAAATAATGCAGCCCTATGATACTATCATGGGGCTACATGGCTTTGACGCCATCTGCGCCTTCACCGAACATTTGGGCGGGCTAACAGTTTACGTGCCCAGCATGAGGACAATTTTTGTCCGTTGCCTGGAGGCCGAGGTTCGCAACGACTTTAAAGGGTGCAACCTTGCCGCCCTTTCACGAAAGTACGGTTTTACGGAAAGGTATTTGCGCCGTATGCTTGGAAAGCCATAAAAAGAAGGCTGTCTCGCGAAGGGCGGCGAAGGGACGCACTACGCGCCCTGCGTATCCTCGGTGTCCGGTGGCGAGACACCCCCTCATTCACTTTACTCAGCGATGCCGATTACCAGCCCGACGGTTTTTAAATTGTCGGGCATTGTTATGTGTTTTGGGGCGAAGGATTTGTTTAGGGATTCCAGCAGAATCGCGCCCCTTTTTTGGTCAATTCGGAGGCGTTTGCAATAGGCTTCGCCGTCGTACACAAAGATGCCGACATTGTCGGGGTCTACCTTGGGCACGGCTTTTACGAAGACGATGTCGCCGTCGCAGATTTTGGGCTCCATGCTGTCGCCTTTTATTTTTACGCAAAAATCGGCTTTTTGGCTTACGGGGGTTGACGCGAAGCGCATTATCTCGAAGTCGATATCGCTGTCATCGGTAAGGTAGTTGCCAAGACCGGCACTGGCGCGCTGCTGATATACCTGGAGGGACACCCATTGCTCGTCGGGGGATTGTTTTACGGTGCGGGTGCTTAGAAAGTTTACACGTTCAATCTCTTTTTTGAGGATGAGGTCAACAATTTCACGTCCGTGGGCATCCAGCTGGCGGTATCCGGCTACGTGGTCGTGCTCTTCATCGTTTAGGATTGCGATTTCGTCGGCCTTTTTGCGGTTATCACTTACACCCAGAAGATAATCTATGCTTACGCCGTAATGACGTGCCAGAATCTGTAGGACTTCCGAGTTGGGCTCGCGAAAACCGGATTCATAATTTGCATAAGTGCTGTAGTTTAACGGCAGCATAGAAACCAAGTCCCGCTTGTTTAGGTTCTTTTCCCTTCGCAGCGTGCGTAATCGTTCAGCTATCATTAAAAAACCCCTTTCATTTGCGGCAACATATGTTCGTGCACGCTGAAAGCCTGATCCATAGCGATTTCAAGTATATTATAGGGGTTTTTATTTTGCAATATTTTTTGTGAAAAAATCTTAGGTTTCTTCACGCATAGAATCGAAAAATATTTCCGGCAGAGCTTGACCTAGGGCACAACCTGTGTGATAATTGCACATCGAACAAATGAGCCCGTAGGGAGGTCGAGGAACATATGTTTATAAATATCGAAGTTGAACGCCTGCGCCGTTATATGTCTAAGGCCGAAATGGCCGGCCGCCTTGCCGTCCCCGTTGATATCCTAAACGACTGGATTTTTGGCCGCCGCGCCATTCCCGCAAGCAAGCTGCGTGCCCTGTCGCAGCTCTTTGACGGGTGCAGTATTGACTACCTTCTGCGTTCGCGAAATGCAGGGGCATGAAAGGAGGTGAAGTATGTACACGCATGTGAGGGGCATTTTTATTGCCGCTTCCGGATTTGCCGCCAGTGTGCTGGCGCATGTTTTTGGTGGGCTTGATATGCTGCTTAGAACACTCTTGGTGTTTATGGCAATCGACATTATATCCGGCTTTGTTGTGGCGGCGGTCTTCAAGTGCTCCGATAAGACCGGGACAGGGCGGCTTTCCAGCCAAGCCGGACTGCAGGGCCTTGTCCGAAAAGGCGGCTGTCTTACCCTTGTGGCAATCGCCGTCCACTTGGATGCTCTTTTGGGCACAAACAGCCTTACCCGCGATGCCGTCATTATCGCGTTTTCCCTAAACGAACTGCTGAGTATTTTGGAAAACATGGGACGCATGGGAATTAAAATGCCCGCCCCGATTATCAATGCTATCGAAGCATTAAGCAAAAAACAATCGAATTAATTCACTATACAATTACACCCCGGTCTGCTTAATCTTAAGTAGACAGGGGATTTTTTATTTCACCGACACTGTTTCAAAAACTGCTATAGACGTTTCCGTTGAAAATGGGCTCAGTCATCGCGCAAAAACGCCGCCGACGCAGTCGCGGCACGCGCTCGACTTCACCGTTTTCAACTGAAAACGCTATATAGCACACGTCTTGGGCCTTGGGCATAGTATGAAGCGAACAACTAAACTTATGTCTGGAGGATGAAAATGGGAACAGGCTTTTTGGAGGTTGTAACTACGACTGCTGAAGAGGGCTTGCCCGTGGTGGGAGCGCGAGTGAGCGTTCTTAGCGGGGACAGCGTTTTGTACCAGCTTGTTACGGACGAAAGCGGACTTACGGATACGGTTCCACTGGAGGCCCCGGCGCGGGAGCTTACTTTGGATGTGAATTTCGAGGGTGTCCCCTACTCTGTGTGCGACGTTAAGGTTGAAGCCGATAACTTTATGTCCGTCTTTATCCGGGGGGTGGAGATTCTTGATGGGGAAACCAGTATACTGCCGGTTTTTATGGTGCCATCCCTGGAGGACGGCCAAGGCTATACTCTTGACATTCCGCCGCACAATTTGGTTGCGGGGGAGGGGCGCAGAATGGACGTTCCTCCGGCAACGACTTATCCATCCACACCCCGGGTTCTGAGTGAGGTTATCGTGCCGGAATTTATCACGGTGCATCTTGGCCGCCCAGACCGTCAGGCAAGAAACGTCCGCGTGCCGTTTATTTACTATATCAAAAACGCGGCCAGCCATGAAATTTTTTCCACTTGGCCGGCGGCGTCGCTGGAGGCCAATATTTACTGCATCATTTCACTGACCCTTAACAGGATTTTTACGGAGTGGTACAGGGTGCGCGGGCACAATTTTGATATTACAAACAGCACCCAGTTCGACCAGATGTTTGTTGAGGGCGGGCAAATTTTCGGTACGATAGATGCGATGGTTGACCGTATCTTTAACCGGTATATCCGACGCACGGGCCATCTGGAGCCGTTTTTTGCCGAATACTGCGACGGCCGCCGCGTGACCTGCCCTGGTTTGTGGCAGTGGAGCACGGTAACGCTGGCAAATCAGGGGTTAAACGCCCTGCAAATTTTGCGGCATTTTTATCCCAATGATGTTCAATTGGTGGAAACGGATAATATCGGCGGCGTGGTGGAATCCTTCCCCGGCTTCGTGCTGCGCCCGGGAACAAGCGGCCCGGCGGTTAGGACTTTGCAAAACTGGCTCAACCGGATTCGCGTAAATTTCCCGGCGATACCGCCGATTACAAATGTCAGCGGCATCTACGGCCCGCAAACCGAAGCCGCCGTCCGAGCGTTCCAAAGCATCCGCGAGCTGGGCAATCTCACCCCCAACGGCGTGGTAGACCGCGCCACATGGAACCGCATCAGCTTCACCTACTCGGCGGTGAAGCGTCTCGGAGAGCTTACCAGCGAGGGCATTATAATGGGAATCGACCGCACTCCGCCACGGGAGGTCATTCGCGAGGGCGCGAGGGGCCGACTGGTTCAGCAAGCTCAATATCTGTTAAATTTCATCGCGGAATTTTATCCCTCCGTGCCCACTGTAATACAAAATTCCAGCTTCACCCGGGATATGACCACCGCCGTAAGGGAATTCCAGCGACTGTTCGGCCTCAATCCCGACGGTATAATCGGCCCGCTTACCTGGAACATGCTTTATACCGTTTACTGGAGAATCCGCGACAATATAAGGCCGCCATCTGTCCCCGGCGATGTGGTTCCGCCGCTTCCGCCGCAACCCTCGCCGCCCCCGCCGCCGGGCGAAGTTCCCCCCTATCCCGGCGCGTTAATCCGCGTGGGCTCCCGCGGCCCTGACGTGGAGAGAATCCAACGTTGCCTAAATAGCGTTCGTAATTCGCACCCGTCCATCGGCCAGCTTAATGTTGACGGCATTTTTGGCCCACTGACTCAAGCCAGCGTCCTCGAATTCCAGCGCATCGCCGGCCTCAATCCCGACGGAATAGTCGGCCCCCTCACATGGAATGCCCTTATGCCCCGTTGCTACGGAGGCGACAGCGGTGGAGGCGGTGGAGGCGGAACAATCCCGCCCTACCCTGGCTTCCTGATTCGCGTGGGAGCGCGTGGAGACTATGTACGGCAAATCCAAACCTGTCTGAATCAAGTCAACGGCGCGGGCCTGGCCACCGACGGAATCTTTGGCCCATTGACCCAAGCGGCGGTAATTAATTATCAACGCGCCAACGGCCTTGCTCCCGACGGAATAGTCGGCCCAATAACCTGGGGGCACCTGATGAACCGATGCGGAGGCGCAGTCCGCGCCGTGCCGATAATGGCCGCTCTCTCCGAGCAGGAAATTCTGCCCATGCCAAACGACACGGAAACATTGGCCGATGACCCAATCGTCAACCCCGAGCGTATGGAGAACATGCCAGGCACAATCCAATTCGTCCCCGGAGGCGAGCCTCCCGGCAGAGAAGCACCCTGTGACTGCCGCCAGCCAATGCCATATATTCCCGGCGGCGTGGACGTGTCACCGATAGCCCCGCCAATGCCAATGCCTCCGACACCGCAACCAATGCCAATGCCACCGCAACCAATGCCAATACCTCCGACACCGCAACCGATGCCAATGCCACCGCAGCCAATGCCAATACCTCCGACACCGCAACCAATGCCAATGCCACCGGCACCGCAACCAATGCCAATGCCACCGGCACCGCAACCAATGCCAATGCCACCGGCACCGCAACCAATGCCACCGGCACCGCAGCCAATGCCAATGCCACCGGCACCGCAGCCAATGCCAATGCCACCGGCACCGCAACCAATGCCAATGCCACCGACACCGCAACCGATGCCAATGCCACCGGCACCGCAGCCGATGCCTCCAATGCCACAGCCAATGCCACCTGCACCGGAGGCCCCTCCGCTTTGTCTTAATAGTTTATTGATGTATTTGCTTATACAGCGTTTGTTCAAGAATTAATCGCTTGCAACAAAAAGGGGTCGTCTCGCCAACGGCACCTGACACCGGAGATACGCCGGGCGCGGAAACCCTGTGAAGTGGGGAGATTTGCGAGCAGTGCGGCGCATGGCGACAAGTAGAAAGGCGAGAGTTCGCGCAGATGATTAAATCTGCAAGCGAATTCCCGCCTTTCTTTGTCGCTATAGCCGACACGGCCGCGAGCAAACGTAGCACTCACGGGGCTTCCGCGCCCGGCGTATCTTCGGTGTCCGTACCGAGACAGCCCCTTTTATTTGAGAGCCGTATCAGTCCCGGTTTTCCTCTGTCACTTTTTATGCAAATCCCTCAACGCCGATATATTAATACTTTGCTGCGCCTGTTGATTTTCGGCTTGGATTTGCTCGTAGACCTCTTTGCGGTGGACGGGGATGCTTTTTGGGGCGATTATGCCCAAGCGAACTTGTTCGCCGGTTATTCCCAGCACAACTATTTCAATGTTGTCGCCAACCACAATGGATTCACTTTTTTTACGTGTCAGGGCTAGCATTTTTGGCCCTCTTCCTTTCGCGCTCCAGCTCTTCGAAAATCATATAGCGGATGGGATAGTCATCATTGGCGCAGATGACCTGCTTGCCTAAGCCGGTCTTATTATTGATGACTATGGGAGCGCGCAGATTTACTCGCATTTGGCGTACGTATTCGGGTATGACGACGATATTGTAAATATCCAGAGGGCTGTCGGCAACGTCACCAAGCTCGGCTATTTCATCTTCGTCTACATGAGGGTCGTAGTCGGGCAGAACCTTGTAGACGTTCATGAGGGTGAAGGCCACGTTTCCGTCGTTTAGGGATTGTAGCCAGAAGTAGGTGTCCTCGTCGTCGTTTTCCGACATCAGCAGGTATCGTGTGCTGTCTGGAAAGCCGGGGATTCCGTGGGGGAAAATAATTGCCCTCGACGGGTCGTACTCAATTTCGCCGAAGTGACGGGTGCTTAATTTTTCCATGGGCATTGCTCCTTTGTGGGTCTATCTCATGAAATTGGCTAGGGACATTTGTACTATTCCGCTGTTGGCGCGGAGTGAGGCCATGAATGCCGCCTCCGCCGACATACGCAGAATTGTTGCGCGGACAAGGTCGGTATTTTCGTTGTCGCTCCTGAGCCTGTAGTAGGAGACCTCGTCCTGCTCAAGGCGGTCTTGAATCAGCTCCATGCGCACCATGCGCGCGCCCAGCTGGGTTTGCTCACGAGTAGCCTGAGTGGCGTGGCGGTTGAGCAGCAGCAGCATATTATTAAATTTGGTATACATCGAGGACACCGCCGCAGATTCCTCATACACAAGCTGTTCGGAAACGGCGCGGGCCAGGGCCTCGCCCTCGTAGCCAAGGTCGCGGAAGTGTTGCTCCAGCTCGATTTCGGAGGTAATGTGCAAAGAGTCGGCAAATTGGAAGAACCGCCGGAAATCCGCAAACATTTTGTCCGTCAGGAGGTCTTTGGCCAAGGAGTTTACCTGCACAAGGGTTCTGGTGGCGACTTCGTAGCGAATCGCTTGGTTGTGCATATCAAAAGAGCGGTTAAGGTCAACCGTTTCCAGCCGGACGGGTACACCTGTCAGGTCATGGGCCCGTACAAGGGTTACGCCGGCAATGCGCGGGTCTTGTTTGATATGGGTAATGGGTGTGCCGTCGCCTTGAACCAGCGGCCCCCCGGGTATCGGATGCGAAGGGGGAGAGCCGGTGATTGCGGAGAATGGTATTGACGTGCTGTAGGTAACGGAAACATTGGTGTGAGTCGCAAACACATGTGCCGGAACCCGTATTGTGGCGGGGGGGCCGGGGGTAAAGGTTGCCCCGACAGGAAGCTGCGGATGAAGAGCGGTTTCGGGGGCATTAAACGCTCCGCTGCCGTCCTGGCCCGCAAAAGCAACAGGGTACAGCAAAGTAAAATCAAAGTATTGAGGGGCACCTGTAGACGGATAAGCCGTACCCGCAGAGCGGTTGAGGTATTGTGTGATTTGATACACGGTATTGACCTGCGGAACTGTTACGCCACCGGGAAGTGTCGCGCCGGGAAGCGCGGGATTAATAATCTCGCGGGAGGTGAAATAAACCGAGGGGTTAATATCGCCTTTCCTGAACCCGGTTTTTTGATAGGTAATGCTGATTCCCTCACGGGGGAAGTTTGCGGCGGTATCCGGATGCATAACGAGCTCGCCTGTTTCGGCTATCAGATGAAGCACGGGAAGAGGCGGGTCGGTGGGCACACTGCCTGCGGAAGGGCCAACGGGGTCAGTGGTCAGGTCGTTGGACATATGGGGCGGCGTATATGCCAGCGGGTCACGGATGCTGACCTTGCGGATATGAAAGCCGGGAACATGTATTCCCGCCGGGGCGTCAACATGCCGCTGCCATGTTATATCCGGTGGCGGGTCTGTTACGGGGGGGCGCAAGTCCGGCCCGGCCGGCTCCCGCAAGGGCGTGGTATCCATTTGGGCAAACGCCAGCTTCAGCACGGCCACATCGTTTATCACAGGCTCAACCAAGCCGGAATTGGCGGGGTTTGCAATGCGCTGGAAGCTCTGCTCCCGGGAGATATCCCGCAGCTGGAAATTCTGGGTGATTACAAAGGAGCGTTGGTTGTCCGTGCGAAAGGTTGGTGGTTCGTTGGTGCGGAAGCCGGAGAAAAGATACTGTCCGGCAAAGGTATGATTCACGCTGTTTCCGATTTCCAAAAACAGAGAGCGCATCTGGTCAACAATAACCTGCTGGCCCTGAAGATTATTATGGCCGCTCGCGCCGTTATTAGTCAGCACAAGAAGCTCCTTCATTATTTGGGCATTGATGTTTGTAAATGTGGCCTCGGTAATGTTCATCCAAGCCACGCCTTGGTCAAGGTTGGCGAGATGCTGCTCGTTTTCCAGCACACTTGTGCGGAACTGTAAAGCGCGGCTGGCCACAAGCGGATTGTCGGAGGGGCGTGACGCCCTTTGGCCCGTTTCAATTTGGCGCACGATGGCGTCAAGCTGGCGCATATTGCGGTTTATATGCATCAAAGTAGTATTGGTCATCATTGCGTTTGTGAGTCTCATATTCGCGCCCCTATCTGTTAATAAAATCAGCCAATGAAAGCTGTGTTGCCCGGGATATTGAAAACAGCGCGTTCTGAAAAGCCGCCTCCGCTCCGTTCTTGCGGACGATTGTTCCGGCGATGTCCGTATCTATGGCATCCGAAAGAAGGGAAGTGTACGCAACCTCGTCCTCTTCCAGGCGTATCTGAATCATGTCCATGCGGTTCATGCGCGAGCCAAGGTTTGTGTGCTGGGTCTGGGCTTGGGAGATATGACGCTCGATGGTTTGAAGCAGATTGTTGATACGGTCATGCAGCATGTCGGCAAACGCGGATTTTTCATAGGTCTCGAATCTCTCGATAGCCTGTGCAAGGTCGTCGTCCGCGTGGAACTGGCTGTAATGCTCTCTTATAACCAGCGGGTCGGTAAGTTGCAAGGAGTCGGCGAAGTCGATAAGCCGCCTCATATCTGCGAAAAACTTATCCGTGATAATGTTCCTCGCGTGGGAATTAATTGTTACAAATGAATTGGGTGAAACCTCCAGCTGAATGGCTTGGTTGGCGGTATTGAAGTGATGGTTGTTATTGGTTAAGTCCCATGACGGGAAATAGATTCGCGGATTAAGCTCACCGGCCTTGAGGCCGTCCTCCGGCGTTTGGAACACAATGGTTGTGCCGTCCACAAAAGCGTCTTTAGCCTCCTGGCTCAGAACAAGCTCGCCCGTGTCAACAATGTGATGAATTATATGGCGAACCGTCTCTTCATACGGCGGGTTGGGGTCAGTAACAGTAAAGGATGCCCCCGGAGTATATGCCGCCCGTTGGTCTGAGGTTATATGAATAATCTCGAACTGTGTGCCATGTGGGCACAGGATTCCAAAGTTTGGTACACCGGCAATATTCGCACCGGGGTTGGGCGCACCGGGGTTGATAGTGTCGTCGGGGTTGGCTGTGCCGGGCAATGTGCCTGTACCGGGGAACTGAACATTTGAAAACGGTAGCTTTATTATATGCGTATTTTCGAAAACCATTGGCCGCAGATACGGGGCCGGTCTGTGAAACGTGATGGTGGTTTCGATATCATGCCTGTTAAAGGTCTGTTGGACAACATAGCTGGCATTTGGTCTGTCCGCATGAAGCACCGGAGGCTCATCCGTGTGAAACCCTGCAAATACATAGCGCCCCATGTATGACTGGTTCATTTCGATTCGGGTCATCTGATACAGAAATTGCCGCATTTCTTCTATCATGCCCTTTTGGTCTTCAATATAATTAACACCCGTTGACGACGCATGTAAAAGACGGTCGTGCAAACGCTGCAAAATACTGCGGTTGCTGGGTGTTCCCACAAGAAGGTTTAGCATTGCCGATTCGGAAACCTCCATCCAAGCCAGGCCGCGTTCGTTATTGCTCTTAAACTGCTCCGTCTCGGTCAAAATCGTGCGGTAACGCAACGCCCTGTTTGCAATCATCGGATTCTCCGACGGCCGCTGAATCAGCTGCGTAGTTTCAATTTGGGTGACAAGAGTATTCAGATGCCTCGCATTGCGCCAAATATTGTTAAGGGAAGAATTAAAAACCATTGTGTTTGTTATTCTCATGTTGCACATTCCTTTCACTCTCAATAATGAAGATTTAGATGATTTGGGGAAAGGTTTTTACATATTGCCCAAGCGGTTTATCAGCGTGTCATAAATGGAGTCAAGCACGTTTACCAGCCTAGACGACGCGACAAACAGCTGTTGGAAGCGAACAAGGTTCATCATTTCCTCATTGGTGTCCACGCCCTTGATGGACAACCTGTGATTATGGGTCTGCATGGAGATTTCTTCGTAGCTTAGGCGGAATTTTTGAGCCTGCTGGTTGTCAACGGCAAGATGGTTGCTTGTGGCGATGATAAAGTCCAGCAAGCGGCCTTCGCTAAAGAGTGTGCGGTCTTGGCCTATGGCAAGGAAGCCGTGGATAACGTCGTTGTTGGCCTCACCGATGTTCGTTGTCTGGACTGACGACGCGGCAAGCAGGTCTTGGCCGCCGTCGGCGGTGAGGGCAGGGTTTACGATGAAGTTGAAAGCGGTCATCAGGCTGTAATCCAATGTGAACAATGGGTTTCCGTATTCGTCTCTGGCTACGTTCGCCGGGACTGTGGCTTCAAAGGATGTCTGTACGGTTCCGTCATTAAGCATCCAGCGGCGGAGGCTATGCTCCGGGCTTTCGGTGTCTACAACCATCGCGGGGCGTCCGGTAGCGGGGTGCGTGAATGTGAAGAACATTGTTTGAAGATTATCGCCATTGATATTGTATCCAAAAATATGCCCGACCGCGTCTTGAATCTGGTTGCCGTCAGAGTTGCGCCCCTCATTCATTGCCCTGGAGAAGGTACGCACAAGGTAGTTAAGCTGATTCATATAGAAGGGGATGCCTTTGAAATTGTTGGTGCGAAGACCGGGGACATAGTCGCCATTGACATCAAAGTGCCCCGTCAGCTGCCCGCCGTTGCCGTCGCGGATATCAATGAGGCCGCGAAGCTGTCCGCCCAAGGAGGGGCTGTATATATTAAAAGAAGCGCGTGTTCCAGCGAAGCGGATATCGTAGAGGCCGGGTACGTCCATGAAGTTGCGGCTTTGCCCGGAGTTTTCGTAAAAGGGGTCATTGCGGGCGACAAGCTCCAGCCGGTGGAATAAATCATGGTTTACAAAGTCATATCCGTTAATCATAACGGTCATGCGCCTGTCATGTGGGTTTTCCGGCGGGTCGGCAAAGTTTCTCTCCTCCACCTGCACGTTTACGTATTGAGAAAGCTCATCTATAAGAAGTGCGCGTTGGTCCCGCAGGTCGTTGGCGTTGGAGCCGTCCCGCTCGAAGATATTAATTTGCTTATTGAGTGTGGCGATTTGTGAGCCAAGACTGTTCATGATGTGAACAACGTCGGCAACCTCGCGGTTGACATCGGCCTGCTGGCGTTGAAGCGCGGCCGCGTGCTGGCTGACTTGGTCGGCAAGGGAGTCCGAGCCGGTGATTACGTTGGTACGGAAGGTTGCGTCTTGGGCGCGGGTGGTCAAATAGCTCATGCGACTGAAAAAGTCGCCGAAAGTTCTAAGTACGCCGGCGTCCGGCAATTGGTTAAACACCGTTTCGATGAAATTTAAATGAGTGTTGGTGGCGGTGTGGCGTCCGTGAACCTGACGCTGTCCCCAGAATTTCTTGTCCAGAAAGCGGTCGCGGATTTGGATAATCCCCGTCACCTGAGAGCCCGTCCCGTACATGCCGCGGCTGTCGCGCAGGCTTAGGGGGTTATTTGCCCTCGCCAGTGCCACTTGCCGCGAAAACCCGGGAATCTCCGCATTGGCAATGTTGTGAGACGTTACGTTTATCATAGACCGGGCCGTAAACAGCCCCGTTGATGCTACATGAAAACCAAAAAATGCTGAACGCATGTGCAATACCTCCTAATATTTACAGCCCTACCCGGCCTGTGCGATTAACAACCTGGTCAATCATGCCGTCAATCACGTTGAAAACACGGGAAGCAGCTTGGAAAGCAAATTGGAAGCGAAGCATAAAGTTGAGCTCTTCATCCATGGAAACACCCTTGACGGATTGGCGCAGATGGTCCGCCTGCTGAACCTGAATTGTGGTGGCTGCAACAAAGTTGTTGGCCTCGTGGATTTGCGTGGCGATATCGCCTGTAAAGCGAATGTAAGCGTCCTGCACGTTGAAGTAGCGTCCGCCGATGTTTACGGCGTAAGGGCCGGTGTTGGCCAGCCAGGTTTGTTGCAGGGCGATAAGTAGCCTGTTGTCGTCCGGCGCGCCCGACAGGGAAAGAGCCAGGAAATCATGCCCGTCCATAGCAAGGAATGCGGGATTTATTTGGATATTATTTATCGTAAACATGGTTACTACGCTGTTGGGGTCGGTATCGGTAAACCCTCCGGGCCCCCATGTTGCCACATCCGGGTCGTCCATTCTGCGGATGAATAGCGGGATGCCGGGATTACCGTCCTTATCAAGGGGGCGCAGGGGGTCGCCGTTATCATCCGTAAAAACGAAATATTCCACGCCGTTTGCGTCTACGCGGCGAAGGTTTCCGGTTAAAGCGTCGTTAATCATTGTGGCGACGCTGTTGACAATGCGGTCGAGATTCTGCTGAACCCGGGGAATTTTCGCGTGCCGGACAGACCACATGAGGGCGTTCCAGTTGTGGGTTTCGGCGGCAAAATAGTCGGCGTCCTGAAGAGCCTCGTAGCGTTGGGTCGCCCTATTGTACTCCGGTGTGCCGGCGGTAAGCCCGGCAATGATGCCCGGAAGCGCGGCCAATTCATCCGCCGGGGAGGGTGTAAACTCGCTCATGTGGGTAACGGGAGAGGTTCCCCGCGCCATAAGCAGTGCGTTAAGCGCGCCAAAGTCATTGCCGTTGGCGTTGTTGATAGGGTTCCGGTAGCTGGTAAAGGCGGTAAACTGGTCTGGCGGTGTTCCTGCGGAAAGAATATCCCGGGAGCGTGTGAACACCGGCTCGACAAAGGAAAATTCATTTGAAATAAAGCGCAGTCCCATGGTATTCACAAAACCTTGGGACACGATTGTGTGCCCCTGGGATATGATTATGACGTCGCCGTCGGGCGCGATAAATGTGTCTATGGGAATCATTTCGGCCATGCGGTCTACAAGGCGGTTGCGCTCGTCCCGGGCGTCGTTTGCATTATCGCCAGCGGCTTCCTCCGCGCGGATATGGTCGTTGAGGCGTTGAATTTCTTGGGCGGTGGCGTTGATTTCGGCTACCATGGCGCGTATTTGCTGGTCGAGGTTAAGCTGATAGTCCAGCAGCCCCGCGTAAACGTCCTGTGCTTTCATTAAAAAGGAATTGGCCGTGGCAAGGAAAAGCTGTCGGGTGTCGATGCCGGCGGGGTTGGTGGAAAGCTCTTGGATACGAGTCCACATATCATTAAGTACGGATTGGAAATTGTACGCGCCGTGGAGCTCACCCAGCAAGGATTCGATAACCAAGCCGGTCTGAACCACCGTGGAATAAAATTTTAGCCGTCCCACGTTTTGGCGGTAGGAAATATCCAAAAATTCATTGCGTATTTGATGAACGGCAGTCCAGTCTGTTCCCATGCCCACAACCATGCGGTCGTGGCTGCGGGTAAACCCAACCTGCCTCGAAAACGACGTAGTCTGGACAATCCTCTGGCGCGAATACCCGGGAATCTCCGAGTTGGAAATATTATGACCGGTAATCGCCAGATTAACCTGCGCGGCTCGGATGCCGCTTGTAGCTATTGATAATCCTCCAAAACCCATTAAAAAAATCCCCCTCTAACGCATTGCGTTAAATGAACTTGCTCCCCCGCTGCCGTCCGCCTTGGCCTTGGCCGCCGGATATTCCGGAGGCTCCGGCGCGATTGTCGAGCGCAGCGCGTTTAGCGAATACTCTACAAATTCTATTGCGCTGTCCAGCAGCTCCCTGTTTAAATCGTTAATTTCCTTTAATTTTTCCACGATATCTCTAAGCTGCATACCCACTTCTTTTAATTCTTCCTCTTCGGGTTTGCCCGCCATTAGTTCTATCAGCTGCGACAGGGATAAGTCCTTGTCGGGAAGCCCCAGAACCTCCGCGATGTCGCCAACCAGTGACACCCGCTGTTTTTCCAGCCGATTGTTCTGGGAAATTACCATGTTCTTTAAATTCACCAGCTTTTGCAGCTGGTCAATATCGTTGTGGACAATTGCGTCCTTCTCTTCCAGCGAAAGCCCGTACAGCTCGGTATGACGTTCTATTTGTTCCTTCATTACCGCAACCAGCTGGGTTATCATTCCGGCCATTATAGGCTGCCCTCCTTTGCGTGATAAAGACTCCTCCTACCTTGCACACATGCTTTGGCTTCCGGAAGAGTCTTTATTTATAACGTCCCTGTGTTTTTATGCCAGTTCCTGGAAGATGCGCGCAGCCACGTCACTTGCCGATACGCTGTATGTTCCCGCGTCCAGCATCGACCGTATATTGCTTACCAAATCGGTCCTTATGTCAGGCGTGTTCCGCGCTGCCGTCAGTGCCGCCTGATAATCTCCCGCATGAGCCGATATGGACACTTTGTCGCTATCCGCACGCGCACGCTCCGTCCTTGGGCTGGGCGCAGTGTTTCTTGTCGGCTGCAAGGCGTAGGCACTGTAGGCACCTGTTACTCTCAAGTCCATATTAACCGCCTTCCTTTCTATTGAGTAGGGGAGGGGCTTTGCCCCCAAGCCGCCCGAATTTTCTTGTTGTATTTAACTTATCGGCACGACTTTGAATTTTACTTAGACTTTGTCAATATTTTTTACCGTAATCGCAAAAGTCATGCATAAAACCATCAACGCACCCGCAGAAATTAGAACTTTCGCGCATTCATTAAGACTTGCGCCCGTTGTGTAGATGTCATCGACCAGTATGTAATTTTTACCACGAACATCGAATTCCGGCTGAATTGAAAAAACATCCTTGACATTCTCCGCCCGGAGGCGTGGATGCAGGCCTGCTTGAGGAGGGGTGTCCTCTGTGCGGATAAGAATTTTTTCCATAGGCACGTTAAACCCCCGGGAAAGGGCACAGGCAAGAATTTCGGCTTGATTAAAGCCTCGCTCGCGCTGCTTAACCGGATGCATGGGCATGGGAACAAAAGTGAGTTCACTCGCGGAAGAGCAGTCCCAAGCTGCAAGCGGCGGATTTTCCTTAATGACAGAAACCCACAGCTCTCCCAGCCCCTCCGCCACACGCTTTTTATTGCGAAATTTGATTTCGTGCAGCATGTCCCGAATCAATTCGTCATAAGGGAACGCTCCGCGATTATATGTAAAATGAAAGGTTTTGCCGTAACAGGACGAACAACAGGGGGCTTCCGTTTCCATGGAAACCCCGCACCGCCCGCAAACAGGCGCGGGCACAGCCTCGAAAAGCTTCTCGCATTCCGCGCAAATATATCGCCCAGAGAAGTTGAGCGGCAGCAGTCCCCGGCATGCGATACACGCCGGAGGGTATACCCAGTCCAGAAGGGCTGAGAAGAAGTTAGTAGGCATAGCTGTTTTTGTACATGACTTCGGGGGCTATGTCGATTTCGCCGTCGCACCATGTCACCACGCCGTCCTCAATTTTTGCCGCCATGAAAACTTTTTCGCCCTCCAGCGGCTTGTTGTGCCGGACGTCGTCATTAAACAGCATTTTTATCATGATGTCTTCGAATCTTGAAAGCTCGGGCATTTTGCCAACCCTTTCTGATACCCTCCGCCAAACAGCCAAAATATTATTTGCGTCCGAAAGGGAAAGTATGCCAGAATATGTCTACTGCAAAAAGCGGTAGCGACCGTGAGGTGTCGGATATTATAGCGTTTTCAGTTGAAAATTATAACATCCTTCGCGGATATATAGCAATTTTCGTTTTCATGGTACGGCTTTCGCGCACGGTTAGGCCGGGTATGGAGTAAAAGCCGGACTACCGAAAGTAAAAACGCTAAAGTTGTTCTCAACTATCTTCGGCGTTACAAAGAACTTTACTAAAAACAAGCGTCCTTTTTCTAATCCCAATGGTTTTTTCTAAATACATATGCATATTTTTACAGTGCGAAAGGGAATAATATACCCAGAATGGAGGCACTTATGAAAAAAGTGACTGTATGCATATTTGCCATTTTGGTTTTTTTTCAAGGTTTGACAGTTTTAGCCGCGGGTGATAATGTGAACGAAACAATTGGCTCTGTAATAGGCTTGGAGGACGATAGAATCAGCATCATCGGCGAGGCCATTACGGATGGTGGCCTGCCGGAGCTGGTTATACAGGTAAATGACGCGCCTATTTTTGATTTGCTTACCGGGCTGCCTATAAAAATTGACGATATCGCACCGGGAATGGGGATTCGTGTCGCGTACAGGCCGTCCATGGACGGCCGTCCCGCCCCTGCGGTGGCTGTTTGGATGAATTGGGATTTTGAAGAAGCAGCGGTTTTTACGGTGCTGGTCAGTGAGAATATTCAATATGGCACAGACAGCGTAATTTTCCTGAGTGCTGATGGAAAATACCGCGTTGCTTTCACCCGTGAGACACAGATTTTGGACTATAATCACAATCCGCTGAACCCCGGGGACATCGCGCCGGGGATGGAGTTTTTTGTGTGGGTGGATATGATTACAGCCAGCTGCCCGGCCTTGGTTTACCCGGACAAAGTGGTGCAGATTTATTAGGGGGCTATTTCTTGGATTTTAAAGTAAGCGTGGTGATTCCCGCCTCTGGCGAGGGCAAACGTCTTGGCGGCGATGTGCCCAAGCAATTTTTAGACCTTGGCGGCGAGCCTGTTTTGAAACGCACCCTTTCTGTTTTTGACGGCTTGGATTTTATTCGGGAAATTGCCGTCGCCGTGCCGGAGGGTTATTCCCACAAGGTGGAAGCCTACAATATAAAGAAGCTGCGTCACATCGTAAGCGGCAAAGAAACCCGTGCCGCCAGCGTTTACGCGGCCTTGAAAAAGCTTGACGCAGCTACGGACATCGTATTGATTCACGACGGAATCCGTCCCTTTGTCACGGCTGAAATCATCGAAGCCGTGGCCGCCTCAGCCGCAAAACACGGTGCGGCAATAGCCTGCGCCCCCGTGACCGACACCATCAAGCAGGCGAATTCCGCAGGGCAAATCAAAGCCACACTCGACCGCCGGTGCTTTTGGCGGGCGCAGACCCCTCAGGGCTTTACATACGACTTAATCACCCGCGCCTACAATCAAGCAGAAGCCGACGGCGTTCTTGCCGATGCCACCGACGACAGCGCGCTGGTGGAACGACTTAACATTCCCGTGTACATTGTACAGGGAAGCGACCTCAATATTAAAATCACCACACCCGCCGACTTGCTTACCGCAGGTGCGTTTATAGCCGAGGAAGTGAAGCGGGGGTTTGGGGACAAAGCCTCCATTGGAAAGAAGGTCACCATTTACACCGACGGCGCGTGTTCCGGCAATCCTGGCCCGGGGGGATACGGAGTGGTGATGCTCTATGGCGAGCACCGCAGGGAGCTTTCCGGCGGAGAGGCCGAAACCACCAATAACCGCATGGAAATGATGGGAGTGATTAAGGGGCTGGAATCCTTGAAGCAGCCCTGCGAGGTAGATGTTTATTCCGACTCCCGCTATGTAGTGGATGCAATCCAAAAGGGCTGGGCTCTCCGCTGGCGTGAAAATAACTGGAAACGCAATAAAAAAGAGGCCGCCCTAAACCCCGACCTCTGGGAAACTCTCTTATCTCTGTTGGAAAAGCACAGCGTTACCTTCCATTGGGTAAAGGGCCACGCCGGCAACCCGGAAAACGAACGCTGCGACGAATTGGCCCGCGAGGCTATAGCATCTTGATTTATTGGGCTTGCATAAAATAACAAAGCGGAGTGCATTCCAAGTATATCCGCACCGGAAGCCTCTATTCTTATAGTTTGTTATGATTGGATTATAACATACGAGCGCAACCACGGTAATTTTGAACATGGGCTTGTTCTTCAAGTTTTTCAATGAGAGTATGCAGGTCAAATATTTGCCTCCGTCTGTGCTTTACGCACACTCTAAAAGGACAGGGTTTAAAAATTGATTTCTGTGCTGATGGCCTTTTCGGGCTTTAGGCCTACCATAAGAGCGATGATTTGCCCCGGTGATTTGTTTACATAGGCATTGTATTTTACAAGGGCGTTGTTATAGCCCTCGGTGGCTTGCTTGATTTCTTGGGCATTTTCCGCCAGGGCTTCTTTTATTTCGGTGGAAGGGGAGTCGTCGTCGGTGGAGTCGTGGATGGCGGCGGCGATGGCTTTGTGAATCCGTGGCAGAGCTTTTATAGTTTCCCTCGCGCGCTTGCCGGAGTATTCTATGCATTGCTCTTTTATCTCAGAGCCATCTTCTAGGTCTTCCGCGATTTCGTATATAATTTCCAGCCGGATACGAAGAAGCTCGTCGAGACGTTTGAGACCGTCGTCCAAAATGCCACGTTTTAATAACAGCCTGTAGTGCAGAAATAACACGCCAAGGCTTCCAATCAGAACAAAAAGTGAGATGATTCCAAATACAGGAATCACAACGACGCCACCGGGGGGCAATCACGGCTTGAAACGACGTCTGCCATAGCGGCGATATGCTCCGGTGTGGTTCCGCAGCAGCCGCCCAGCACCCGGACGCCCTTTCCGGCGGCTTCGGCCATGAGAGCGGCGAAGTCCTTCGCGTTTAGGTCATAGACGGGGACGCCGTCGCCGCCCACTATAGGTAGCCCGGCATTTGGCTGTAGGATGAGCGGCTTGTCGGTGTGCTGCAAAAGCGTGGAAATCAGCGGCATGTAGGCTTTTGGGCCAAAGCCGCAGTTCATTCCTATGGCAATTACATTTGGATGGTTGAAGGCTTCCGCCATTTCCTCCAAGCTCGCGCCGTACATTGTGCGCCCGCTTTCGGTAAAACTCATGGTTGCCATGATGGGCAGGCCCGTTTCGGCGGCGGCGTCCAATGCGGCTTTTAATTCGCTCAAGTCCATCATCGTTTCTATTATTACTAAATCCGCACCATTTGCCGCGCCCGTCCTCGCCGCCTCCGCAAATATTTCGCGGCATTCCTCTATGGAGACGTCTCCGTAGGGCTCCAGCATTAATCCCGTCGCGCCCAAATCCATCGCGATATATACGTTTTTGTCCCCACGGGCTTTTTTCGCGATTTCAAACGCTCCTGATATCAGGTCTTTCGAATTATCAAACTTGTGTTTATACGCGCCAAAGGTGTTGGCCGTTATTATATCCGCACCCGCCTCGATGTAGGCCCGGTGGATTTCACAAACGGCGTCCGGCGCGTGTATATTAGCCAGAGAGGTATCGCCGCTTACGCCCCGCTTATATAATTCCGTCCCCATTCCGCCGTCCAAAATTAATCTCTTTTTGCTTATCGCGTCCCGAATATTCATGCGCACTCATCCTTTTTTTTGCATAGTATACTCCACTTAGGCCAATACTACAAAAAAACTACGCACAAGGAGACATGCAAATGGATAGTAAAAGCACGATATCAACCAATCAGGGCTTGCAGCAATTCGCCATCTCAAACAGAGACTTTGAGGTTCCGCTATTTGAATCTATTTCCATCGCCGATGACAGTTTGGGGCACGACCCCAGAACCAATGTGGCCATTCCTTCAACCATGGCCGTGGACGAGGCCAAGAGCTGGGTGGATGATGGGAGTAAATTATAGCTTCGGCAAAAACGGAAAAAAACACAGGGCAATTCAGAATATCGCGGGGTAAACCTTCTTTCCCAAGCCACACTATCCACAATAAATGTAGGATAGGTATCCAAACTAGAGACACAACCACGATAGATGCTGCTCGCGCCGTTGCAAACGCGAGCGGCCATTTTTTTTAATAATGCTGTAACGGACATAACCATAAGTGCGGATGATGATACCCGCCAACAATACAGCGAAGCCATAATCGGCGTGGTACGGTATCAATCAAGGTTCAAAACAGCTTTATCAACTAATTTTTATGGAGGTAGTCAAGGTATGCGTAAACGAATTGCGTCCATTATGGACACACGGAAGAAGCGAGCGGGAGGCATCATTTTCGCACTTGCGTTAATCGCTACGATTTGCACAAGTGTCGTGTTTGCGGCAACCAATGGCACTGTATTGGAAGAAGAAAGTTATAATTTTGCGGCAACCGGCGGCACTCTTTTTGTGGCTGAAAGTCGAGATGTTATTTTAGAAACAAGGGTAGTGGGCGAAGCGACCATTCAAGCGGACAGAGATTTCATTTTGTACCGCGACATGGCTTCCTTCATTTTTCCCGAAAACTGTACAAGACCCGACTGTAGCAATGGAAAACTAGGGCCTGTTGCCACTACCTCAAATGCCCATCTTTTGGTCGCTTTACCGCCACTTTTCGTCGGGTTTTCCTAGCGCACCTTCGGGTGCGCGTCGTCAAATCCTTCTCAATTGGCGAAAAATCGCCTCAAAATCTGGTCATTTTCGGTTAGTGGCAACAGGCCCTAACGTGGTGGGATGTTACGTGGTCGCCGTGGGCACCATACGTCCACTGGGAAGTACATGGTGTCAATTGGGAAGAGTATGAAGGGTATATACAATTTCTGCGCCCCGGAATTGCACGTATGATTTGTGAATCGTGCGGTACTGCTGCTGGTAGTGTAGTCGTTGTTGATTACGTGTTGACTACGCGCGGCGACAAGATGCGGCATTCGTGGCGTTCTATGGAATAGCAAATACACAAGAACTTGCGGCGGCTTTGGATAACACAGAGCCGCCGTTTTTTTATTCAAGTAAAATTAAAACGTCCATAAAACCAAATTTACAGTTGACAAAACGCTCCGTGCCGTGCTGCGCCAGATATTCTCTGTTTTCTTCCCACCACTGGTCTACTAACCCACGTTGTGTAAGGTGTTTTCCATGTTCTCAATGAGCGTGTATCGCACAGGCTCAACTATCGCCGTTATGCCTGTTTTATCAAGTTCGTAATACTACGCCAAGAACTATAGCGAAAATAATCAGCGCGGTTTGAACTTTCACTGAGAATCATCCTTTTTAAAGGAAATTTCATTTGCGGCAATAATATCCTCCGGTGAAATGCCCTGCTTGTAGCACAGCTCCAGCAGCTTGTCGATTATCTGCTTTTCGCTGATTACAATGGAGACAGGCTCCGGGTCGGGGCGGTTTTTTAGGATGTGGATGGCGGGGTATATGGCTATTAGATTTATTGCCGCGCCATAAAGCAGCGACAGCAGAGATATCGAAAGCATGGGCCCAAGGGCGTCGGGGGACTCCAACTGCCCCAGCATGGCGATAACGCCCATCATTGTGAGTATAACCGCGGTGCAAATTACAGCCTTTGAAAGCAGTTTGTACAGCTCGATGGCCCTTTCCTTGTCCGCAGCCGACAGTACATACGCTTTCGACAGCATTGCGTTTTCGGCCTTGACAAAGATTTTGAATTCCCCCGTCAGAAAAATCAGCGAGGCCATCATCAAAATAAATGGAAGAAACGTCGCGGCGTCGATAAACCACGCAAAATCTGCGCCAATCCAATCCGTAATAATCAGGGCAAACAGGATAAGCGACAACAGTGTTAATGCGATTCCAACTATGCGTCTCATAAACGCACCTCCTTTTAAATGGGGGCTCTGCCCCCAATCCCCCGCCGCCTCCGGTCGGAATGAATCGGACCTACGCTTCCTCGCTGCGCTGCGGGGTCGCACCTTGTGCGACAAATGAAGTATACCTGCTTTAGTATGAAGAAATCCTGTGGGTTTCGTGAAGGTTTTATGAAGAAAATGGCCATCCCCTTCACTCAGAGTAGGCTCGAATGGGCCCTGTGTGCGCAAGCGCGTCTGGCGAAGTTGCGTAATTAGTGGTTTTCTGCGCGTTATGTACTTGGTGTTGGGCACTTGTGACCAACACAAGTACTTCGCGTAGGAAGCCAATCATTAGCAACGAGTCTTAGCGCGGCACACACAGGGCCCATTCGAGCCTACTCTGAGTGAAGGGGATAGCCATTATGAAGAAATGGTGAATATGATTTCCGCGCCATGACCGGGGGAGCTTGCGGCGGAGATTTCGCCGCCGTGGGCGGTGATGATTTCCTTGGCGATGGCAAGGCCGAGGCCGCTTGAGCCGGTTTTTTTATTGCGGGAGGAATCCACACGGTAGAAGCGTTCGAAGATTCGGGAAATATGCGCCGGGGGGATGCCGATGCCATTGTCATGCACGGAGACACGCAGCAGGCCGTGGCTGGACGAGGCGGCTATGGTGACTTTCGGGGGCGAATGCCCGGAGGTGGAGTCAGAGGCGGAATCAGTGGAGTATTTCACGGCATTGGTCAAAAGGATTCGCATTACTCGGCGGATGGCGTATTCGTCGCAACGGATGATTAAAGAAGTGGCCAAAGGAGTGACCGGCGCGGTCGCGAGGCTCTGTGGCAGGTCTAGCGGCTTCGCCCCCGGGAGTCCAACGAAGTCCGTTTCAAAGATAAAATCCGGTGCGATTAATTTTATTTCAGCTACACTTTCTTCTATTAAAATGCGCATATTTACCGGCTCGAAATTATAGCTCTGCCGGCCGCCGTCACTTTTTGCCAGCAGAAGCAGGCTGTCTACCAGCCCGCTCATGCGCATTATTTCCGATTTTATGGTGGTCAGGCCGTTTTCAAGGATTTCCGGATTATCCCGGGCGCGGCGCAGAAGCATATCCGCGTGGCCGTTGATTACCGTTATGGGCGTGGCCAGCTCGTGGGATGCGTCGGAGACAAATTGATTCTGGGATTTTATATGGCGGTTCAAATTCTCAGCCATGGCGTTGAATGCGATTGCATAATCGCGCAGCTCGTCGTCGCTTGCGTCGATTACCAGCGGGCTTTTGAATTTCATCTGGCCGATTTCGTTTATCTTGGAAATCATTTGCCGGATGGGGTTTAGCACACTGTCAATGATTATGGAGCTGACCGCGAACATCACAACAGCCGCGCCAACAAACATCATCACATGGCGCAGGCCGAATTGCCATTCATCAAAAAAATCCGGCAAATGGGCGGTCATATCCCCAATAAGCATTACAAACATAACTAACATTACCGCCAGAGTCAGCCCTGTGGCAAACAATGTAAACCGTGTTGAATTTTTTAGCCGAAATCCTCTATTCATTGCGAATCACATAACCCCTTCCACGGACGGTTTCGATAATTTGCGCCTGGGTAAAGCGGGCGATTTTTGCCCGGATATTTTTGATATTGGTGTCGATTACATTGGACTCGCCGTAAAATTCGCCCAGCGCGGCGGAAATGATTTCATCCCGGGTTTTTACCTTGCCCCGGTTCTCGTATAGAAATGAGAGAATTTCGAATTCCGTGTTGGTTAGGCTTAAAGCCTGGCCGGATATTTCCGCGCGGCGACCGTCCTTGTTGACAGAAAGAAGTGGCTGGCGGCTTTCCGGTGATTGCGGCGGGGCCAACCAAGGTTGCGCGGATTCCTGACCGCGCTGAATATGCCGCTTTATCCGGGCGATTAGCTCCATCGTGTCAAAGGGTTTTGTTACATAGTCATCCGCCCCGGCAGTCAGAAACGCTACCTTGTCGTAAACCTCTTTGCGGGCGGTCAGAATAATCACGGGGACTTTGCTGGTTTTGCGGATTTCCCGCAAGCATTCCAGCCCATTTTTTTCGGGAAGCATTATGTCCAGCAAAACCAAGGCATAGCTGATTCCGCCTGCCTCGCTGCCCTCTGCCGGGCTTTCGCTCTCCGCAAACAGCCGCATCGCCTCGTTGCCGTCGTAGGCCACATCCGTTTCAAAGCCCTCGTATTCCAGTTCGGCCTTTAAAAATGAAACAATGTTTTCCTCATCTTCGCATACTAGGATTTTGCAAGACATAATTTCACCTCTTGAATTGTTAAATGCCGCCATTTGCCCCGGGGCAGATTGTCCAGCCTCAAACCGCCAATGGCTACACGTTTTAGGCTTATTACCGGATGGCCGATGGCCTCGCACATTTTGCGGACTTGGCGGTTGCGCCCTTCTTTTATTATGATACGCAGCTTGGCTGTTGGGCCGGTGGCTTGCTTGCCGAAGGGCTTGTCATGCTTTGGCGGTAAAATTTCGACTTCACATCTTGACGTGCGCCGCCCTTCTATTTCCAAGCCTTGGCGGAAGGTTCTTAGCTCATCGGCAGTTGGAACGCCCTTTACAACAGCAATGTATGTCTTGCGCACCTCGTGGCGCGGGTGAGTCAGAGAATTTGTCCAATCCCCGTCGTTTGTCAGAAGCAGTAGCCCGCTTGTATCGTAGTCCAGCCGCCCCACGGGAAAGAGCCGCTCTTCGATTTCGCTTACACAGTCCATCACCGTGGTACGGTTAAAGGGGTCTGTCACTGTTGTGACAACCCCCTCCGGCTTATGAAGCATTATATAAATTTTTTGAGGCTCGTCAACAGCCACAGGCTGTCCGTCCACCGCCAGAGCATCCCCGGGCCCCGCTTTCCCACCAAGCTCCGCCACAACACCGTTTACCGTAACGCGCCCGGCGACAATTAGCTCCTCGGCTTTCCGGCGGGAGGCTACTCCGGCATTTGCCAGCAGCTTTTGAAGTCTGATTTCCATTTAATCACCACATCCAGTATACTCGCTCGGTAGAAATTGAAAAACCAAGCTTTTTAAAAACCGCCAGTGAAGCTTCATTATTTACGCTGATTTGCGCAAAAGGCACAACCCCTTGTGACAGACGGTAGTTTGTTATAAGACTGACAATCGCCGAACCATAGCCCTTTTTAAGGTGTTGGCCAAATACTTTCAACAAGCCTAAACTGCCCTCCGCGTGAATGCCGATAAAGCCAACAAGACAATCCGCAAAGCCGCCAAAGAGCCGACCCTCTTTAATAAGCTTGCGCAAATAATCCGCCCCTACATTTATATCATAGTTTTTGATTACAATGTCAAAATAGCTTTCATCAAGAGGCTTTAATGAGATATTATCAGGAGCAGGCAGGGGCTCTTTTCCAAGGTACACAGCCTGATAATTTTCCATAAATGTCTGATATCGAACCTTCTCTTTAAAATCGTTTAGCATAAAATCTTGATGAAAGGTAAACAAACCTTCTGCGGGGAGCAATTCAATTAACCTTTTCCCCACCTCCCGAGAGGCAGCTGATAGCATATATGCCCCACTTTTTGTTTCTTTAAGGCATACCCCATCTTTTGAAGAAAAGAGAATATGGGCTGTCCCTCTTTTAATCGGCACAATCATATCCATATGCTTTAATGGATTTTGTGAAAGATAATCAAGAGTAGTCCCGTTTATATTTTTCAAACAAATTTCACTCCCAAAATGCTATAATATACCAAAGGAGGTGCGAAATGATAATTGACTCAATCAAGAACCGCAGAAGCATTCGCAAGTTTAAGCCGGTGGAAATCAGTAAAGAGCAAATCAAGACGATGCTTGAAGCTGCGATGCTTGCGCCGTCGGCGTGTAATACGCGGCCATGGCGGTTTATCGCGATTACGAGCCGTGAGCTGCTTAACAAGCTGGCCGATGCCCATCCCTATGCAAAAATGCTTACCACGGCATCGCTATGTATAGTGGTGGTGGCGTTGCCCAAGCTACAGGAAGGGCATGAGAGTGACTTGCCAAAGGGCTTTTTCCCCCAGGACTGCGGCGCGGCTGCACTAAGCATTTTACTTCAGGCGGAGGCCATGGGGCTTGGGTCGTGCTGGTGCGGAGTATATCCCAAGGAGGCCGCTACCAAGTCCGTGACGGAAGTGCTAAGCATCCCCGATGGAGAATTCCCCTTCTGCCTAATCGCCATCGGCGAAAAAGACCAATACCCGGCCCCGCGAGGCCGCTATGAGGAAGAAAAAGTAACTTGGATGTAAGCGGAAGGTCTTCCGTTCGGAAATCTAACCGGTCACTTTCGGAGATGAGGGTATCTGTTGAAAAAATCGTTCTTAGAAATCGCAAATGTGAGAGGGTCGTAGTCCTCCCCATTAACTTCACGAAGGTCTTTAATGTGTCTTATCCATCGCACATAGTTTTCTATGTACCGTGGTTATATATTTCAAGATATAAGTTGCTCTCGCCATTGGTCGCCTGTCGTTCAACGCATTTGCCTACTAAGTTCGCAAGAACAAGGGCTGGCCGACGTTTTGTTCCGCTTAGGTCTGAAAACGGAAAATTTAACACAACAATATCACCTTTTACAAATCCTCCCATGCTATATCCTCCTCTGGAGTGTCCCAACCTTCAGCCAAAGACTTTTCAGAAAGAAGCATAGTGTCAGGGATATTACTCAAACGCCTATATTTCAAATAACCTACAAAACCCATTAATTCAGAATAAAACTCCGTTGGTAGGGATTCAATTTCTCGCATAACCTGTTCTTTTACCATACCTAATCTCCCTTTCATAATATTGTCGCCCAAATTGTCGGCATAATTGTGATAACTAACTGCAACCAAGCGAAACTAACTGCGACTACTTACTGTATTTTGTTTTTTTCACTAATCTTGCAGACGCCCGAAAAATAGCGTGTTTCTGCCAAACTGCCAAGGCAAGGGACGGCGTTTTTCAAGACAACAACAATCGAGCGGTGAAGGCTGTCCGCGATTTCCACGGTATCCACTTTTTCAATTGTCCCGCCTTTTTTTTCCAAGGCGGGCTTTGCTTTTTCCAGCTCATCCGAGACATCCGGGCCTTTCATGGCAAGGAAGAGGCCTCCCGGCTTTATCAGCGGGAGTGCGTATTTGGCAAGCTTGTCCATGGGGGCTACGGCACGGGCGGTACATATGTCATACCTAGTGGAGGTGGCCCGCGCCCATTCCTCCGCCCGGGCATGGATGCAATCCACCCCCGAAAGTTTTAGTTCCTCCACCGTTTGCCGCAAAAATTCCACCCGCTTGTTTCTCGAGTCCAGCAAGGTCACGCGCAAATCCTCCCGCAAAATACAAAGCACAAGACCGGGAAAGCCCGCCCCTGTGCCTATGTCGATGAGGCTCGCGCCTTCTTTTATATATGGCAGCAGCGTCATGGAGTCTATGATATGCTTTACCGCGAAGTCGGCGGGGCCGGTAATCGCCGTGAGGTTCATTTGTTGGTTTACCGTCAATACCCGCTGCTGGTGTGCCTCCAGATTTTCCAGCTGAGTGGCCGTGAGTGTGATACCGTTCTGCTCCGCCCACTCCCGGATTATATCCTCCCGCATTCTTCCTGCTCCACCCCAAAAATTTTCCATAAGCCGTTATGGTCGGGCTCGCGTATCATCCGCAAATGCAAAAGACGCCGCAAATTACGCCCCGGGTCTTCCACGTACACAGACCTCGTCAGGCAATTTTTCGGGTCGCTTAAATACATAGCCTTGCTCACCATTTTTTGCGCGCCGCTGGACAACAGCTCGCGGAGCTCGTTTAAATCCAGCCCCGGGGAATATACTTTGCTCACGAATGCCCAAGCGTCTTCCGGGTTTGCTCTCACCGCGTCCAAAAAACACGCTACGACTTGCCGTTCGCCGGTAAGATTTATTTGCGGCCAGGCAGATTTAATTCTTTTTTTCATCGCGGGAAATTTCAAAGGGATTCCTCCATTTCAATGGGGCTCTGCCCCAAGCCCCGATAAGTGGGCTATGTAGAGGAAATGTCGGAATACCTTCCCTCCACTATATGCTCTGTTTTGAACACAGGTTACATTACGATGCTTAGGGTAAATCCGTCATAACCCTTAACCCCGACGGTCTGTAATGCCGTGGATTCTACATTGGCCAGCTTTCCTAAATCTTCGACAAACTTACGAACGCCTATTACCCTTTCGTCCGGGCTTGCTGTATTAGAAAGCTCGCCGTCACGGACGACATTGTCCCCGCAAATCAGCGTCCCGGATTTTGAAAGCCGTAATGACAGCTCTAAGTATATTGGATAACCGGGCTTGTCCGCGTCGATAAAAATCATGTCGAAGGGCTCTTCATTTTCCGCGATTAGTTTTTTAAGCGAATCGGCGGCATCCCCTTGTATAATTTTCACCCTATCCGAGAAGCCGGCATACTCAATATTTTTGCGCGCCAGAGAGGCGTGTTTTTCTTCATACTCAAGGCTGATGACTATTCCGTCATCGGGGATTGCTTTAGCTAGCCAAATCGTGCTGTAGCCTGCCAAGGTTCCAATCTCTAGGATTCGCTTGGCATTTTTAATTTTGGCCAGAAGATATAAAAATTTCCCTTGTGCCGGAGATACTTCATGCTCGGGCAAATTATTTTTACGCCTGACTTCCAGTACATTTCTTTGTGCTGCGTCTTCTTCGATGAGATTTTCCATAATGAAATTGTCGTTGATTGTCCATTTTTCCATATAACCCCTCCTCTAAATGGATTCCCGTGATTTTATATAAACCAACAGCACGCTTAAGTCCGCCGGGGAAACCCCCGTCACCCGGGAGGCCTGTCCGAAATTCACCGGGCGCAGGGCATTTAGCTTTTGCCGCGCCTCCAGGCGCAGGCCGGTGATTTTTTCATAGTCGATGTCGGCTGGGATAAGTTTTTGCTCTGTTTTGCGAAAGTTTTCCGCTTGGGCAAGCTGCATGGCAATATAACCCTCGTATTTTATTTGGATATTTACCTGCTCGCAGATGGCCTGTTGTACATATTCTGGCAAAGCAGAGCTTTCATTCAAAGGGGTTTGGGCCAGAGGCACAACATCCCAATAGGATAGCTCAGGGCGTTTAACTAGCTCCGCCAGCCGAATGCCTGATTTTACCGGAGAACTGTCCTTTTCGGCAAGCAATGGATTCGCTTTGTCCGGAGGGATGATTATGTTTTGCAGGCGGGTTTTTTCCGCCTCTATTGCAGCGGCCTTTTGCAGGAAAATGTCATTGCGAGGCATGGGAATTAACCCGGTGGTATAACCCATGGGCGTCAGGCGCAGGTCGGCATTGTCCTGACGCAGAAGCAGGCGGTATTCTGCCCGGGAGGTCATCATCCGGTATGGCTCCTTAGTGCCCTTTGTCACAAGGTCGTCGATGAGAACGCCTATATATCCGTCGTCGCGGCCGATTGTAATATTCGCCCCGGCGGCATTCAAGCCCGCTACGATGCCTTGGGCGGCGGCTTCCTCGTAACCCGACGAGCCATTGATTTGCCCCGCGAAAAACAGCCCGCGAATATGCTTGGCCTCAAGGCCCAAAGTCAGTTGGGTCGCGTCAATGCAATCATATTCGATGGCATAGGCCACGCGCATGATTTCGCAGTTTTCCAAGCCGGGAATAGAGCGGTAGACATCCAATTGCACATCCTCCGGCAAGGCGGAGCTCATGCCCTGCACATACATTTCCGATGTATTCAGCCCCTCGGGTTCAATGAAAACCGGATGTCGCTCCTTGTCGGCAAAGCGCACGATTTTATCCTCGATAGACGGACAGTATCGCGTGCCCGTGGCTTCAATCACGCCGCTGTACATGGCCGAGCGGTGCAAGCTTGCCCGTATAATATCATGAGTCGCCGGCGTGGTGTAGGTCAAATGACAGGGAATTTGCGCCCGCGCCGCCCGTGCCGGGTCTGTTTCGAAGGAAAAAGGCACCAGCTTTTCATCCCCATTCTGAATCGCCATTTTTGAGAAATCCACGCTTCGTCTGTGAATTCTGGCGGGAGTTCCCGTTTTGAAGCGTTGCAAAGTAAAGCCCAACTGCTTCAGGCTGTCGCTTAGACCCACTGCCCGGCGCAGGCCCCCCGGCCCGGTGTGGTTTATTGTTTCACCGTACAGGCAGCGGGCATTAAGATATGTTCCCGTGCAAACAACTACTGCGTCACAGGGGATAATCCCGCCGGATTCAATCCGAACACCGGTAACACAGCCCCCATTTAGAATTATCTCCACTACCTCGCCCTCGCGCAGGGAGATATTCGGCTCGTTTTCAAGGGCGGATTTCATATAAGACATGTACTGCCGCTTGTCCGCCTGGGCACGCAAAGAATACACCGCAGGCCCCTTGGCGGTGTTAAGCATACGGCTTTGGATAAATGTTGCGTCAATGGCGCGTCCCATTTGCCCGCCCAGCGCGTCCACCTCGCGCACCAAGTGCCCCTTGGCACTGCCGCCAATACAGGGGTTGCAGGGCATCAGCGCGATGCTGTCCAAATTAAGCGCGAACAGCGTCACACGCCGCCCCAGCCGCGCCGCCGCCAGGGCCGCCTCGCACCCGGCGTGACCACCGCCTATGACGACTATGTGTTCAGTCACTTGTGTACCTGAAGATATAATCTTCGGGATTAATGGGATACTTTATTTCGCCCCAAAGGTTACTTTTGCACTCATACCCCAGCTTGCGAATTATTTCGATTGCAAACTCTCTGAATGCCATGCCCATGGCCGTTATTACATTTCCGTCAACAACAATGGGCGCGCGCTGTTGATTCTCGTACTCGAAAAAGTTCAGCTCGTCCCTGGCCTCCTCGTACATACCCACGCAAAATTTTTTATTTTTTAAAAGCCCCGCCCGTGCCAGTAAAACAGGTGATATGGAAATGCTGGCTATTGTAATATCATCCTTGCCTATAAATTGCTTAAGAAAATGCATATAGACATCATCGTAAATTACACCGGCCGGGTCTCCTCCGATGCCGGACAACAAGAGGCAATCATATCCATCAATTTCGAACTCGTCTAAGGTCTTGTCGGGAACCACCGTCATTCCCTCTTCACATTTTACGGTAGATTTGTCTTTAGCGAAAACCACAAGCTCTTTGCCGTAGCTTTCCAGCGCGGCCAGTGTCAATGCAATCTCATAGTTGCAAAACATAGGGTAAATCAAAAAAGCAACTTTTTTGCCGCTTTGCATAAAACCATATCCTCTCGTTTTTATGTCGCGCCTATTTCCCCAGGCAGAATTCCGCAAAAATGCGGTCAACAATATCATCGCCAATTTCCGCGCCAAGCACCTCGCCCAAAGCCATATATGCCGCGCGGAGATTAAGCGAAACCAAGTCCTCCGGTACGGCGTCTTCCAGCTCGCACACGGCTTGCTCTACATATTTTATGGCGGATTCGATTAGAACCCGATGACGCTCTCGCGTGATAATGTCCGATTCGTGATAGGCATTCGCCAAGTTTGTGCTGCTTTTCGCTCCGGGGGTTTCGAGGCTGACGGGCTTGACGCAAAACAGTTCGTTAATCCGCCGAAAAAGGATATCCAAACCCAGCCCGGTTTTGGCGGAAATCGCCAGATGTTCATAATCATTGACTCCCGCCAAATTTTCAATTTTGTCCGGTGGCTTGTCAACTAAATCCACCTTGTTAAACACCGTGATATATGGAATCTTCAGTTCGTGTATCTTTAATCTGATTTCTTGGTCTTCTTCGCAAAGTTCCCGCGAGGCGTCCTCCACCAGCAACACCAAATCCGCGTCCTCTGCCGTTTGCAAGGTCTTATCCATGCCTATTTTTTCTATGGGGTCGTCAGTTTCGCGAATGCCGGCGGTATCCATGATTACCAAAAACAAATCCCCCACGCGCACCTGCTCCGTCAGAACATCGCGGGTCGTGCCGGGAAGCTCATGCACAATGGCGCGGTCTTCGCTTAAAATGGCGTTAAGCAAGGTTGATTTGCCCACATTGGGCCGCCCGATGATTGCGGTTTTTATGCCCTCCCGCATGATTCGGCCGATTTTTGCCGTTTCCAGCAGCGCGGCCAAATCCGCCTGCACCGCCCCTGCCTCCGCCAGAATTTCCGCGGCGTTCCGGGCCTCCTCATCGTGCTCGGGATAGTCAATGCTTAATTCGATATGGGCCAGCCACATTAGGATTTTATCCCGCACATTTTCGATGCGCTGGGACAGTCCGCCGCCCAATTGCCGCAACCCCGCTTTTCTGGCGGCTTGGCTTCCTGCGCCGATGATATCCATTACGGCCTCGGCCTGCGCCAGATTCAGCCGCCCGTTTAAAAAGGCCCTTTTTGTAAACTCGCCGGGGTCGGCCAGCCGTGCCCCCGCCGCAACAACCGTGGCCAGCACCTCGCCAAGCACCAGCATTCCGCCATGGGCGTAAATTTCAACCATGTCCTCCCGGGTATAGGAACGCGGCCCAAGCATAACACACACCATTACCTCGTCAATTACCTCGCCACCGCAACGGATTTCCCCATAGTACATACGATGCGACTCCAACCGCCCGGCCCTGTTTTTCTTCCCCGTCGGCAAAAACACCCGCTCCAGCACCTCAATTGCATTTTTGCCGGAAATCCGCACAATGCCAATAGCCCCCTGCCCTGCGGCGGTGGCGATTGCGGTGATAGTATCTTCATTTTGATTTATATTCAACATTGCCGCTAGAATAGCACAGGTGCACAGGCATTTCAATCCGATGATTAAGTAAACAAGTTCATCAACTCTGGAATCGGTTGCGCTGATAACATGAGCTTTTTGTGTTCGTGTGATAAAATAAATGTAAGCCTAGAAAGTATATCCATACCGATTACTCCAACTGCCTCATCCTCCCTGGTGTGTCTTGATGTAAATTCACCTATGCCATCTGGTATAGAATTAAATAATTCCTCTTGGTCGTTGGCTGTCATTACAAACTCCCCACCAATAAATTCCATGTGAAATTTATCTTTATACTGCGGGTCTTTGAATACAACCCATTTATTAGGATATTTTTATTTTGCTTCTTCCCATGTTATGAACATACTGGTCACGCTCCTTATTGGGATGAGCATACTATAATTCAAGCCAACAAAAAAGGGTGATTTCACCGGAAGCTTCAGTAAAATCAACCTTTTACATTGCAACTAAAATTAGATGATTTGGGGAAAGGGTTTACAGCGCAGTGGGCACTTATTTACGACTGGCGGGAATTAACGGCCGGCGCAACCACCACATGGCGATAGGGCTCGTTGCCCTCGCTGAAGGTGCGCACATGCCTGTCATATTGTAATACAGTGTGGATTATATGGCGTTCGAATCGAGTCATGGGTTCAAGCTTTACATTCTGGCGTTTTTCTTTTACTTTGCGAGCGATTGTGCGCGCCAAAGATTCCAGCGTATCGCGGCGGCGTTTGCGGTAATTTTCTGTGTCGATTACCACGCTCATTTGCAAATCACCGTGGCGACCTACCGCCAGATTGGTTATATATTGCAAGGCGTCTAGGGTTTGGCCTCGCTTGCCGATTAGAATGCCCATATTGTCGCCCTTTAGGTTTACATACAAATGTTTTTCCTTCATATTTGTTTCCACGTTTACGCTCAGCCCCATGGCCAGCGTAACCTCGCGCAGAAATTCCTTCACGGCCTGAACCGGGTCGGGTTTTAATTCCACCCGCACCTTGGCCGGACGCGAGCCTATGCCAAACAGCGCGCCCTTAGAGCCCTCGTCCAGCACGGTGACGATTACCTGGTCTTCGGTGACTTCCATTATTCTTAACGCCTCGGCTTTGGCTTCTTCAACTGTTTTGGCGAGTCTTTCTATGCTGTCCATTAACGTCCCTCTACTTTCCATCCGCCGGTTTCATGCCCGGCAAGCTGATTTTAATCCCGGCCTTTTTAAGCAGAACAAGGTCTGTTGCGACTTGGAAGACTTGCGAGGATATCCAGAATATACCTACACCCACCGGGAAATTCACTGTAAAAAACGCCATCATTAAGGGCATTGCAAAAAGCATTATTTTTTGGGTCATCTTGGTGCGGTCGTCGGCGTTTGGGTCGAAGGTGCGTAGCTGCATAAGCCAGGACGACATAAACATTGTAACCGCCACCAGCACGGGAATGAGTATACCCGGCCAACTCCATCCGCCGTTTTCAACTACGTGCAGACCAAAAAAAGTCTCGATTTGACGCAGATTGCCTACCATGTATTCAATATTGGGCAAATGGTCGGCTGGAATGTATCTGTACACGTATGCCCAATCTTCCATATTAAAGCGGCTGATAACCCTCGACAAATGCTCCGGCATACCAAGGAACAGCACGTCGCCCACTTCGCTTATGACCTGGTTAAGCTGGTCGGCGGTGCGTTCGTACCACAGGCCGCGGGCTTGAAGAATCTGCCAAGCTTGGGTGTTGTTCTGAATAATATTGTTGGGAATAAACTGCCTCGCAAAATATTCGAACGCACTTTCTCCCTCGCCGGTGCGCGTCAAAATCCCCGGTGCGCGAATCAACGCCGCGCTTAAATCGTAATACATATTTCTAAGAACATTAATGTATAAAAAGGTTTGGCGCATGATAAAAGCAATACCAAAAAACAGCGGCATTTGAATAAGCATGGGCAAGCAACCGCTTAATGGGTTCGCGCCGTGCTTGGCCATTAGTGCTTGGCGTTCTGCGTTGGCCTTTCTGATAAGCTCTGGGTCTTTGGTTTTGCCGTACTTTTCTTGAATTTTGTCAAGCTCGGGCTTAAGCTCGCGCATTTTCATCATGGACTTTTGACTCTTCAAAGAAAGCGGAAGCATCAACGCCCTGAAAATAAGAGTAAGCAAAATAATAGCAAACCCCAAGGAATGTGCGGGGCCAATGGCATAAATCAGGTTAAATAAAATATTAATCAAAAACCCAAACAACTGGGCTATAGGCCCAACAATGAACCCCGGCTGCGCCTCAACCTGACGTGTTGCAAAAGCAAAATGAAATTCCAACAAATTTACCTCTTTCTAGGGCACGGGGTCATACCCGCCCCGACCAAAGGGCTGACACCGGGCCAGACGCTTAAGTCCCATCCACACACCCTTGGCCGCGCCATACTTCTCAACAGCCGTAAACATATACACGGAACACGATGGATAAAATCTGCAATTGTTTCCGAGTAAAGGGGAAATAAACCGCTTGTAAAACCGAAGCGCGGCCATGATAAATTTTTTCATATTGGCTTGTCCATCCCAAGCCTGCCAAACAACCCCTCTAAAGAACCGCGCACCCTAGCAAACGCGCCGTCCCTTGAGAGCTTTCCGGCAGCGGCACGGGCAACAATTACAAAATCATATCCCGAACGCACTGTCATTAACCGGCAGCTTTCCCGAATAAGCCGCTTAACGCGGTTGCGAACAACCGCGCCACCAACCTTTTTGCTGACAGAAAGGCCAAGCCTGCTTATATACAAATCATTGGCAAAGGCATAAAGGACAAACATTTCCCCCGCAGAATACTTACCCTTGTTAAAAACCTTTTTAAAATCCCGCTTTTTCTTGATAGAGGCCAGCGGACTAGGCACTAAGCACCAGTCTGCCTCTTTGACGTCTTCTTTGTAAAACCTTGCGCCCGCCGGCTGAGCTCATGCGCTTACGGAAGCCGTGCTCCTTGCTTCGTTGCCTTTTCTTAGGCTGATACGTTCTTTTCATATGTCACCTCTTACTTGACAAAATACTTGGTCTTTTTCTAAGACGCTGCGTCCACGTATTATAGTCATTAAGCCAGTGCGCGTCAATCCTTTCATAGGATTTCCGTGTTCACCTATTGATTTTATGCCCTAAAATGCTTTATTATGAGCTTGGCAAAGGACTCAGCCTCTTGGTTAAGCCACTAAGTGAAAAGCTTTCGCCGCCTTGCTTGAGGTAAACACGTCTCCATCGTGCTGCATTGTGATTACTATTAGTCGAAACTTGCGATTCTTTCATGAAAGGGGGTGGCACTTTATGCTTAGAGATTATTTTACTACTGAGGAAGTTGCCGCGGAGCTCGGTATCGATGTCGGTACGGCTGGAGATTTGCTTGATGGGAAGGGCGAATGGCAAACCGAGGATATCGACCGGTTAATCTGCGGACTTGCCAAAAAACTTTCGAGTGCACTGGAAACGCGCAATACCAATATTCACGAAAATGGGATACAGTGACAGTATCAACCAAACAAGGGGCCGTCTCGCGAACGGAACCAGGCACCGGGATGCACCGGGCGCGAGACGGCCTTAATTCGTAATCGCCTCAAGCCGGTTTACAGCCGGATTAATTCCGCTATGCTCATGGCGATGTTGTCTAGGATATCGAAGAATTTATCGTTGAGGTCATAGTATTTGCCGTTGGGCTTGGTTACGGGGTCGTAGGCTTCGATGGATTCGCGGTCTTTGCGGGCTACAACATAGGTTGTAACGGCGCGGGATTCCAGCATTTCGCATACTTGCGCTACGGAACGTCCGCAATGTGTGGGGACATGGGGCGGCGCGTCGGTTATTAATATGAAGATATTCCGGGCCACGCCGTCGTCCCGGTGGGAGTTTAACAATTCGATTCCCGTAAGCAATGCGTCAAGAGAGGATTCCGGAATATCCCCGCCATAGGTGCGCGGGATATTTTTGACTTGCTTTTGGAATTTGGGCACATCGTCGGTGAAATTGTAGACGCTGGGTTTTTCCTTTTCGCCCAAGTCGCCAAAACCGATAAGGCCCAGCTTGTACATCGCGCCCTTGCTGGCCAAAATATTTGAGAATTCGATTGCGCGGTCTTTCACACCATTGATATATGTGTCCATGCTGCCCGTGGTGTCGATTAGGAACACGACGTTTACTTTGTCGCTGCCCTTCGCGCCGTGGATTTCGCGCACGGGGGGGGCCTGGGTCTGGGTGCGGTCAAATTCGGCACGCTCGGAGCGGCCTGTGGCCAGGTCTTTTATATAGACCTCAAAAATATTATTCTCGTCGATGGAATAGGTGATTTCAAGCTGGGTTGTGCCTGTTAGGCCGGAGAGAGCAACCGTGCCGATGTATTTGCGGGCGTCCTCCTGGTTTTGTTCCCATTGGTAGACGTCCACGTTTACGCGGCTTGCGCCGGACATGCTTGCAAAATTGCTGTCGGAATATTTGCTGGGAATGGGACTACCCATTGGGATAATCGGAATAGCCTTGCGCTCCATCGTGGCGATATTCGTAACCGCCTCCGTCCCGAAAACTTGCCGCGTGATTTGGCCCACTTTTACATTGGAATTGGGCAGGTGAATCAGGTAATTATAAATGCTCGCGCCCATGGCCACAGATTTTGCCGGGTCGGTTGCGCGGTAGGGCTCTTTCAGCAGTCCGGCCACCATGCGCCTCACCATTGGAATAAGAGTGGAACCGCCCACCAGAACTACTTTGGAGATTTCATCCGCGGCAATGCCGGCGCGTTTTAGGGCTTCCTCGATGATGTCGCGGCTGCGGTCTACATATTTGCGAATCATTGCCTCAAATTCCTCGCGGGTGATTTCCGCATTGAGGTTCTTGGGCACACCGTCGATGATTACCAGCGGATTAATCCGCACGGAGACTTTATTTGTGCCGGAGAGCTTTTTCTTGGTCTGCTCGGCTTCCTGTTTGAGCTTTTGCATCACGCGCTTGCGCTCGGCATTTTCCAAAGAGTCTAAATCCACGCCGCTTTCATCTATGAATTTGGCTTTCATCCAGCGTACAAGCTCGCTGTCAAAATCGTCACCACCAAGGTTCATGTCACCCACGTCGGAGAGTTCTTGGAAAACCTCCTGACCCTGCTCGTCCAACGCCACCTTCAACACGCAGGCGTCAAAAGTGCCGCCACCAAGGTCATAAACCAGCAGTGTTTGGGCGTAGCTTTGCCGATATCCATACTCAATTGCCGCCGCAAGAGGCTCACTTAATAAGTATACATTTTTAAAGCCCGCCAGGAGGCCCGCTTGTTGCGTCGCGAAAATTTGCCGGTCGTTAAAATACGCCGGATGAGTGATTACAACCTCGTCGAATTTTTCCCCGGCCTGGTCTTCGGCGGATTTTTTTAATTTGCGCAGAACCTCCGCGCTTACTTCCTCCGGTGATTTCTCCAGCCCGCCGATGTTGATTTTCTCGCCGCCGCCCATCATCCGTTTTACGGAAATGACCGTGCTTTCCGGATAGATTATCGCGCCGGATTTAGCCTCCGACCCCACGATTACCCCGTCCTCGTGATAGCATACCACCGACGGCAAAATCTCGTCCGCGCCGTCAACCTTCACCACGTCCAAAATATCCTTCTTGTCGTTGTAGATTATGGCCGCCGAATTGGTCGTGCCAAGGTCAATGCCTAAATAGCCCATTTAAAATGCTCCTTCCGCATGTATGCTGGATTTCATTATTTATTTCAATGCTTTTCGCACAACTACTTTGTTTTCAGCCATACCACAGCTTCTTTCCACCATTTATGCGGCGAAAGAAGCATTTTATTTTCAACCATATATTCCATATAAACCAGCGAAGCTGCTTCCAATGATTGTTTAAGGGCTTCGCTTACAGCCGAGTAAAACGGTGCTTCGTAGCCTTGGTCCCACGCCAGCTTGTCCGCGACAAACACGGCCATATCATACGCCGACGGATTGTCCTTTAACGCGTTGTATGGTGCTCAACGGCGGATAAAATCCTTTCATCTGTGATGTGAAAGTCCTCTTGCGCGATAATTCTGGATATCCGCTGATGAAGTAGAAAAGGATACATTCGCTCACATTCGTCAATATGCCAACCATTTTCTTCGGCGTAGACAAGCATGTCACGAGGAGCGATTACCGCGCCTATATCATGAAGATATCCACTTAACTCACATACGTTTGTGTCCATGCCGTACTGTTTGGCGATTTTTATGCTTATTTCCGCCACGGCTTTTGCGTGGTCATAAGTTTTTGCCTTTCCACACGCATATAGTAGAGACTTAACATCGACTTTTGTATTTCCTGTAAATGTGTGTTTTACCATCGCTTCAGGCCGCATATATAATCTCGCCTGTTTTTTTAATATGCTCCAGAAAGCCGCTTCGGTCGTGTTGCTCGTCCATGAGATGAGGCTCGATGTCTATGCTGATGTTTCTTCTTAGTCGAACAAGCTGGCTTGCCGTTTTAAGCCAATCGCCTTCAAATCCATTGAACACAACAGCTATATCAATATCGCTCCACTCGTGAGGTGTTCCATTTACATATGAACCGAATAGGATTACTTCTTTTGGATTCAATGCTTTTTTGACTTCGTCCGCATAACTGGTGGCTATTTTTCTAACCGTTTCTTTATCCAGCACAGAAATTCCTCCGTTTCGGCCAGTATTTGCTTGCACTTCTCAAATATGAGGGTTTCGGCTATTTTTGCTTTGTATTCAGGATATCTGGCTTCAATTTGCAGTGGTGTAAGTTCATGTATCAATTCAAGTTGTTCCTTTGATAAATCGCCTGCTATGCCACCACGAACAGCTAGTTTTTCTAAATCATGTATCCTAGGAGGCAGGTCGTTGGTTATATCTGCGATAACGGCTTTTAGGGCTTTTTCCGCTATCATATGACAGAAGAAACCCATATGCAGCAGTCGTTTAGAATCAAGTAACGCCTTTGCGGTTATCAAATCATCATCGCAAAGCTCTAACCAGTAATCTGTTTTGCTGCTCATTGCTTCACCTCGTAACTCATTAAATTTTCGTTATTGATGAGGATATACGGACCAAGCCGGATTAGCTTCCAAGTAATCTGATTGTATAGCGGGAACAAAATAAGATTGCAGATGAGGCGTGTCGGCGGTTTGAACAGTTAGTTCATACCACGGGGCGAATGCCTCCAGGAAATTACGGCCCAAGGAGTGCCCGAAATACACCAGCCGTATATCAATGACTTCGTCTGCCGTGGGCCGGGTTTGCCCCATATCAACCCCAAAAGACCCTTGGCCATCAAGCATACGCTCAATTGCCTCATCCGGTGATATTATTGGGAAATAGCCTATTTGCTCCCTAAGCACAATGCTTGACGGGGCAAATCTGTTTATTCGACCAAGCTGGCCATCCGAATTGGGAATGAAGCGCAGGCCGTTAAAATGATAATCTAATATTTGTGCAACAATATCGCCGGAATTGTCTCCAACTGCGATATGCTCCACGCCCAAAATTGGAGCGAACCGCTCTGTTAAATATGCGATTGCCTCTTGGTGGTGATATTCCCACGAAAGAATCATCCCATCCGGCAACGGAAAACCATTTTCAAAAACCACTTGCACAAAACCGTGTAGCTCTACTGTAACTTTTACACCTTCCGCTGTTGCCGTAACCCCCCGCGCCCAAATAATATCGTGCATATCGGCAATTCCCACACTGGTTGCCTCAAATCCCATTGCAACAATAATATTCTCTGCTATTTCCGCCATTTCTTCATCGGACAGTGCGTTGGCAGAGAGCCCCTCATGTTGCGCAAATTCGGCAGGGAGCATGTGAAGGGGATTGCGAAAAACAGGCATCATTTCAATATTTTGAGCATCGCAACCCACAAAAAAGATTGCAATTGCAAAGCAACATATCACTACTGCTATTTTTAAGCGATTGGCTATTTGTCCACTCATAGGCGATCTCCTAATTTTCCAGCTTTACGGTAATGCCATCTTTTTGTACATAGTGCCGCTTTTCGTTTTTGTCGATTTTAGCTAAGATTTCTTTTTCTAGGTCAATGTCTAGGATTTCGGCAAGGCCCAACAGATATATGGCTACGTCGGCCAACTCTTCGCCTAAATCGTCTTTCTTTTTGGCATAGGCGTGGAAAGCCTCGGAAAGCTCGCCATAAGTGTAGCAAAATTCCATGTGAATGTCGGTGATGTTAAAGCCCTTGGTGACTTTGTTTTGATAGACGCGCTTTTGAAGCTGGCGCAAATCAATCACGGGACTACCTCCTAATGACTATTTATGGCTGTCATGCTGGGGCTAGAAGGTGCGTTTCGCGGTATGCCACGCCGAGGCACTCGCCCAAGCTCATGCACGGTTATATAGTCCTCAAAATCCGCCAGAAAGTGTAAGAGCCAAAAAGCCGGTGTTTCGCTGTCGGCGTGTATGTGTACGTACAGCCGCCCTGTTTCGGGGCATATGGACGAGCCGCCAAAAAAGTCCGGATAAGTGGTAACACCATCCATGCGGCGCGGAAAATTCCTGATTAAAAAGCCGCTTACCATATGAGCAAGCTCAAAAGAGTGCAACAAACCCGGGGCGTCGGCGTAAAATGCCTCGGGCGCGAACTCAAATATATTGGATTGCCACGCACTTTCACCCACACTGTTTTGAATCAGCGGCATCCAGTCGTCTACAGGGGCCACCGATGACCGCACGGAAACACGCTCGCGCTCCTCCGACGAACGCAAACCACAGGCAGCAAGAGGAATGAGAAGCATCAGAGCCAACACCAACATAAATTTAAACCGCATATAAACCACCTCTTTCAAGCGTCTGTAATTGATTGTTGTATTAATCCGGAGCCCTTTCGATATAGAAGCTTCCCCCTCTAGGGAAGGGGCAGATTTCGTAGCCGTCGTTTAGCGTAAGAATCCAATTATAGCCTATGACGCGGTTTTCCTGTATCTCGATTTCCTGGGCGGAAACCTCAAGGTTGTTTCTGGCCCTGCCCATCAGCAGAAACCCACCGGTAAACCCAATCTGCCCGAAAGTATGCGTATATACAAAGTCGCCATAAAACACCCAGTGTCTCTGCCCTATCAAATCCAGCGGGCTAACCAGTGTGTCAAAATACGAGTCGTCCGCGTCAAAAATGCCGTCCGTATCAAAGCGTAGTGTGGGCCCCGCAAAGAGTGCTACGGCGTCCTGAATCAATCTGTTGAGATTTTCAACCCACGCAGTTTCGGCTGCGCGAATTTGCTCGTATTGCGCCAGGTCAAGTTCCGCAAAGGGGCGCAGCTCGGTGATGCCGGCGGCTTCTTTCAGTAACGCACCCAAGTCGTCCCGCCAGCCAAGCCCCGCTTTCCAATCCGCTCCAAGGTCGGTCAGCAGCAGGCCGTACAACGCGCCGGTTATATATCCGAAATGATGCAACGACTGTCCTCGGAAATGCTCATTCAGAAGCCGCTCGATTAGGACAGCTTTATCGGCCATGTACTGCCGACCCAATCGGGCCTCGATGTACGTTGCCGTACCTTCGTGAATTTCAAAGAGATTTTCGGCCACCGCCCTGCCGGGATGAATGCGTCTGCGATGCGCCCGAATCGAGAGCGCGTCCTGTATCGCCGCGATTCGCTCGTCGCCGTAGGATTCCAACGCGGTGAAAAGCGCGTCGATTTCCAGCATCACGGTGATTCGTGCGTCTAAGTCGTCCATGTGGGCCAGCTCGGGACTGCCCGGATGGGGCCCGCCAAAAAGCTGTGGCTGCCATGCGTGGAATATTTCATGTGCCATAACCCCTACGATTTTGAGCGGCTCGTGGCCGAACTGCTCAACAAAATCCCACGTCACCATGCCCCACAGCCTGTCGTCTACGCGCGTGGCGGTGGTGCCTATGAATACGCTCTCCGGCAGAATACCAACATACACGCCCGCTTCATGCCGCCGCAGAAATCCGTGATTATCCGGCATGTTTGCAACGGCTTTGCGGCTAAACCTATCCGCAAACGCAAACGGCGCATTGAGGTTAGCCCCCCACAGGGTGTCCTCGCCTGCGTCGAGCAGTGCCTCCAGTTTTGAGATGTATTCCGCGGCCCTGTAAATGCATATGGATTCAAGCACCAAAGGAGCCGGCGCGGGAATCCGCTCATCCGGAGGCGCGGTTTCGGGTGCCGGGAAGGACGGCGCAGTTTCGGGAGGCGCGGGCGCGGCACCGTGTAGCGGCACCGTTTCGTGGGATTCTTCGGTTCGCCCTCCGCAGGCCGTCACAAAGAGGGCCAAAATGAAAATGAATAAGCTTTTCTTCATATTGTCTCACCCTTCGAGAACGTGCTACATGCTAGGCCTCGCCCAGCTCGGTTTTTGCAAAGCGGTTGGGGTCGAAGGTTTCTTTGTAGCCGGAGGATGGGAATTCATCGCCGAAGCCGGCGTCCTCCACAAGTCCGCGCACAAGTCCGCCCTCTTCTTCTACCATTAGGGTGATGCGAAGTTTTGTCTTGCCGCTGGGGCGTTCTGGCAGGCCCTTGATGCTGACCTCACCAATTAGCTTGCAGTTTTCGTGGGGGTCGTCCTGGTTAATGCGCTCTAGTATTTTCAAGTCCAGCCCGGTCATTTCCTCGGGGGTTGTGCCGGAGAGAGTGAAGACATGGCTCTTTTTAGCCAGCGCGTAAGAAGTGCCCCGGCGAATCATGGGGAAGAATGTTTTTTTGCCGCCGCTGGCGAGTTCGAGGCCAATATCATGACTGACGGTGACTTCAAATTCTACGGAAATTTTTTCAGATTCCACATCCGGGTGGGAAAGCAATCCCATTTTCATGGCTGCGTAGTATGTCGCACCAAGAGAAATATCCAGCGCGGGGCGTTCCGATGAATAAATTTTGGATTCATCGCTAAAAATATCCAAAAGCATCTCTCTTACCCAGGGCATCTGCGACGAGCCGCCCTCCAGCAACACCCGGTCGATATCACCCGGGGTGAGGCTGCCGGTATAAGTCTCGCGCAGGGCTTTGAGTACGAGTTTGCGAGTCTTATCAATGAAAGGTTTGATTAATAAATGGAATTCCTCACGAGTGATTTGCTCCACGAAGGGCGGAATGCAAAAAGTAAACGGAATGCGAAAGCGGGTGACACCGGAGAGCCGTTCCTTGGCCTCCCTAGCCCGGGCGACGAGCTCGACTTGATTCTCAATAGCCAGTTCGGTTGGATTTTGCCCCGTTTTTTTGTTAATGAAATTTCCGCACGCTTCTATTAAAAAAGCGTCCACATCGTCGCCGCCGTGATAGGCCTCGCCGCCCTGGCTTATGACCTGTAGCTTAATGCGGGCTTCGTCACGCTCGGTAACGTGAAATAATGTGATGTCCAGAGTCCCCCCGCCAAAGTCGAATACCATTATGCGCTCGCCTTGGCTTAATTGATGTCGGAAATTGTAGGCAAGTGCCGCGGCATTTGGTTCTTTGATTAAACAGATTAATTTATCCGAAAGCCCCGCCATCTCGCAGGCACGGATTGTGGCTTTTTGTGCCGCATCGTCGAAATCGTATGGCACAGATACCACCAGCCCTGCAATTTCCGCTTTTGGGTTAAGGTTCTGTGCGTGGTTGGCCAGCTCCGATAAAATCTTCGCCGAAATTTCCTCCGGAAGATAATCCGTGCCGCCAAGGTTTACCCGTTTATCCGTTCCCATGGCACGCTTGACGGAACGCACCGTAGTCTCCGGATATATTTTCATAGAGCGATAGGCTTCCTCGCCGATTACCCATTCCTCATCCTGTCCCGCCTCGTCATCCTTGCGATACTGCACAACCGATGGCAGCGGTATTTTGCCAAAGCCGTTGCTTACGTCAATGGCTTCCGGCCGGTTGCTGGCCTTGTCCCAATAGCTTATTACGGAGTTGGTCGTTCCCAAGTCAATCCCCAGTATATACCAATCCTCCGGACATGCTCCCGTTTCTTCTATGTGCTTGCGGTAGGCTTCCCAGTTCATTCAACAGGCTCCTTTAACATTTGTTAGGCAAGTAAATTATTCCCCGTCACAATGTACGGTAATCTATAGTATAGGTTTCTTTTCTTAGATTTTGTCATGTCAGAGCATAACATTTTTACATAAAAAAATCCATCCGTGTTTTGAATGGATTTTAGGATTTTGCGGCGATGCACCCTTGTGCCTGCAAGCTGCCGGCAGGCCCGGCACCGGCGACAGCCCCTCATGGGTCGTTTCGAGAACGGCCCCATCAGTGCGACGCAAGCGCGAGCGTAAACGTAAAAACACTTCCTTTGTCGGGGGAGGAATCTACGGTAAGGGTCTCGCCGTGGGCGCGGACAAAGGCTTTGACGATTGAAAGCCCTAGGCCGTTGCCCATTTTGTCTTCTCCCCGGGAAGGGTCGCCCTTGTAGAAACGGTCAAAGATGTATTTTTTCTCCTCCTCGGTCATACCTCGGCCGTTGTCGTGCACGGAGATAGCGACTTTCTCCTTGGAAATCGTGGTCTCCACGGTAATTTCGCCGTTCTCCCCGGTGAATTTCACGGCGTTGTCAATTAAATTGTACAATGAACGGCGGATTTTGTCCTCGTCGGCCTCAACCATGTCCTCGGGATGAGCGAAGCGGCTGGTAATCATCAGGCGTTTGTCCGTGGCGCGGCGGCTGAAGCCCAAAATCGTCTTGCGAATCAGCCCGTTAATGTCAAAGACCGACCGTTCAAGAACTATTTCCGTGTCGTGAATCCGGTGGATATCCATGATGTCGTTGGAGAGTTTGATTAGCCGCTCGGTTTCATCCAAAATGATTCCCAAATAATAGGGCTGCTCCTCGGGCGGCACAATTCCGTCGTTAATGGCCATCAAAAACCCTCTCATCGAGGTCAGCGGCGAGCGGATATCATGGGACAGATTCGCGATAAATGCGTGACGAACCCTCTCTTGGTCTTGCAGGGACTCCGCCATTTTATTAAACTGCGTGGCAAGCTGGCCGACTTCGTCCTTTCCTTTTATGGGAATTCTTTTGTCAAATTCGCCTGACGCAATGATTCCTGCGGCGTCATTAATCTGCCGTAAAGGCCGGCTTATCGCCCGGCTGGAGGCGTAAATCAGCAAAAACGCAAAGGCCGCCGTAATAAGCAGCGCAATCATCGTAATGCGATACATTTCCGATATTGCCGCCTCCAGCTCCGCCATGGAAAACCCAACCAGGGCCGCACCCGCAATCTCCCCGTCAATCCAAAAGGGATACCCCGCCACAAGCAGCGGCTCTAACGCGGGGTGATTCGCCGTGCCAAGCACCACCACGGTATATCCATCCATCAGCGGCCTAAGCTCTGCTACATATATTTCCGCCACCGCGCCATAGGGCAGTCCGATGCTTAAAATCGGGTTATATTCCGTGTCAATCAACAGCACCGCCGCATCCGTATACCGGTGGATATTCAAAATCTCATCACGGAAATAAATCACATTCCGCGCCCCAAACTCTGTAAAATTCTCCATGGAATGCGCCACACGCTGCGCCAGAGACATGAGCTCGTCCGCCCGCCGCTCCGTCAAAAAGCCACGAATCCCCTGGGTCAGCACCAGCCCCAGAAACACAAAGCTTATTATTAACGTGCTCAAATGCAATAATAAATGTTTTCCGAATATGCGCATGTTGTTTTCACTCCAGATTAGTACGGGATATATTTATATTTTACGCCCAACCTCCCTTTTAGACAATCGCGGAAAAAAGGGGCTGTCGCAGGGTGTCTACAATTTCCTATGTTTGGATGATTACTGCAATACGCCGCGTCTTAAATGATGTCAACAGGAAAATCAAAAATTTTTTAAAAACTTATTGACATTATGAGTTAGTCTGTGCTAACATGGGCAAAGTTAGTCATCCCTAACATCTGGGCATTGTTGCGACTGACTTTATTTTTGGCCTGCGAGTTAGGGAATGCTAACTTTGTCAGTGTCGGCTTGGGGTGAATGCTGAGATGGGTTTTTTACGAAAACAATGGAAGCGCGTTTTAATCATAACGGCATTTATCGTCTTGACTCTGCTTTCTCTTGAGGTAGGCTCTATGGCCGATGTCGGCCTGTCTACCTTTTTATCTGGGGATGAAATGTCCAGGTTTATATTTCTGCACAGTAGGGTCCCGCGCACTATTGCGGTTATTCTGTCCGCGGCGGGGCTTAGTGTGGCCGGGCTTATTATGCAGGCAATAAGCAGAAATAAATTTATGTCACCCACTACTGCGGGCACTACGGATGCCGCCGCTTTTGGGCTGCTGTTATCGTTTGTGTTTTTGGGGCATAGGTCCGGAGTGGTGCAGGCGGCGTTTGCTTTTGTTTTTGCATTTTTGGGGACGCTTCTGTTTACGTCCGTTATAAATCGTCTAAAAATTCGGGAAGTTGTTTATATCCCCCTTTTGGGCATGATGTACGGCGGGGTTATCGGAGCGATTTCCACCGTTGTGGCATTCCGGTTTGAGGCCCAGCAGACCTTGAATCAATTTAACTTAGGCAGCTTTGCAAGGCTGGGCAACTTTGACTTGGTTTATATTGTGATTGTCCCTCTTATATTTTCCGTGCTGTATGCCACAAAATTCAGCATCATCGGCTTGGGTGCGGATTTTGCCAAAAATTTGGGGCTGAATTACAACCGTGTGGTTATGCTAGGGCTTGTTATCATCGCGCTGATTAGTGCCGCTACCTTTGTGGCAGTGGGCCCTCTTCCTTTTATTGGTTTGATTATTCCGAATATGGCTACATCCTTTTTTGGTGACAACCTGAAAAAATCCATCTTTGACCTGATGCTTTTTGGGGCTTGCTTTGTTCTGTTTTGCGATATTGCCAGCCGCCTGATGATATTTCCGTTTGAAATGAATATAAGCGTTACCATCAGCGTCATGGGCGGCGTTATATTTATGATTTATCTGCTGAGGGGGATGTACGGTGGCAAACGCAAAGCAGCTTAATACACGCATGATTATTGTTTTCGTGGTGCTTGCCGCGGCGATTGCGGGCTCTGTCGCGCTGTATATATATTCCCGCACCTATCTTAGGGTTTTCCGTATGGGAATGACCAGAGATATGATACCGCCGGGTGCTATTGAAAGCATCATGGGGCGGACACTTCCGGCACTTTATGCTATGGCGGCCTCTGCCGTGGTGCTGGCGGTGGTGAGCCTCTCGTTTCAAACTATCGTGCAAAGCCGGGTTCTTACGCCGTCTATGATTGGTTTTGATTCCGTTTTTGTGGGAACGCAGACGGTTCTGGTATTTGTTTTTGGCGCGCAGTCAGTCCTGTTTGCAGACCCGTATATTAACTACTTTATCACCGCCGGTATCATGATAGTAATATCCATGACGATGTTTGGATTTATCTTACGAAGCGGCCGGAACAATATCATTTTTCTGCTGATGTTTGGGCTGGTTTTGTCGGGCATTATCAGCAGCGGCACGCGATACTTACAGGTCATCATGAATCAGAGCGATTTTTTTCAGGTGCAGGCTGCCACTTCCGTAAACATCAATAATATGAACACCACCATTATTAATATTGCTTTACCGATTATGGCGGTGGTTGTGCTGGCTACCCTTTGGCGTCATAGGCGGTACAACGTAATGAGCTTGGGGCCGGTGCAGGCCAAAAGCCTGGGTATCCCCTACGAGCGCGAAATGACAATTAATCTGATTATCATTGCAGTCGGCATGAGTGTAGCCACGGCACTTATTGGCTCCCTTACCTTTTTGGGGCTTTTGGCTGTAAATGCCGCCCGGGAAATCTTAAAAACTCATAAGCATCTGCCGCTTTTTATCGGCTCGGCCATGATGGCGGCACTGGCGTTAATTTTGGGGGAGGCCGTGCGGGTATTCTTCGAGTGGGCCATACCCGTTACCGCCATTATCAACCTCGTGGGATGCCTGTATGTATTTTATCTAATCCTAAAGGAGAACCGCACATGATTGAGGTAAAAAATATAAGCCAAACCTATAGCCGCCACGGCAGGGAAATTTTAAGCGACGTAAGCCTTACCGTGCGGGAAAATTCCATAACGGCTCTTGTAGGGGCCAACGGTGCCGGCAAGTCCACCCTTCTTGGTGTGATGACCAATCTGCTGCCGGCCAAAACCGGCTCGGTGAAGCTTGACGGGGTTGATGTCCGCAAAATCAAAACGGCGGATATTGCAAAAAAAGTGGCTTTTCTCAAGCAGACCCACCAGCTCAGCATCAGGATTACCGTACAGGACTTAGTCGAATACGGACGCTTTCCCCATTGCGGGGGCCGGCTGAGGGATACGGACAAGGTCAAAGTCGCCGAAGCTATCGAATATATGAATCTGGCGGACTTGGCGGAAAGCTACTTGGACGAAATATCCGGCGGCCAGCGTCAAAGGGCATTTATCGCAATGATTTTGGCACAGGATACGCCCTATATTTTTCTGGATGAGCCTCTTAATAACCTGGATATCAAATACTCTGTCGAAATGATGAAAATTGTTCAAAGGCTGGTTTCGGATTTGGGCAAAACAATAGTTGTGGTGCTGCATGATATAAATTTTGCCGCAGCTTACGCACAGCATATCGTCGCTTTAAAGGACGGCAAAATATTCAAGGAGGGCTCGCCCAAGGAAGTGATTACCCCCGAGGTGCTGAACCCGGTATTTGACCATGACTTTCATATAACAGAGCATGACGGGGTAAACATCTGCTTATATTACGACCACAGGAAGTGACCCAAGCGCGTCTTTTAACGGGGGTGGCGCGGGGTGTGAATCGCGCTAACGCTTGCCTCGAGATGATTGTGCCGTCTCGGGCAGTGCCTGTGTCGGTCTTGCTACGCAAGCCCAACTGTGGCATTTACCCTCGTCCGTCACACTAATCCCGTGTCTGCGCTAGACGCGCCAATTCACACCCCGCGCCACCCCCGTTAAAAGACGCGCTTGGGCTACTCCCCGACCACATGTAATCGACCTTTTGCGGTCTTGATTATAGCAATTTCAATTGAGAACGGTGAAGTCGAGCGCGTGCCGCGACTGCGTCGGCGGCGTTTTTGCGCGATGACTGAACCCATTCTCGATGGAATTGTCTATATAAATAGCGGCACAGCCGCAGAAAAATAAAGGAGTGACAAATGTCATGAAAAAATTTGTTTTGCTTATTGCGATGCTCGCGCTGGCATTGGCTATCACCGCTTGCGGAGCAGATTCTGCCCCCGTAGCACAGCCTCCGGAGGCTGTCCCGCCTGTTGTAGCCGCAGTGGAGGCTCCACCTGCCGTAGCGCAAGTGCCCGCCCCGGCCGACGACCCGGCCCCCGAGGTACGCCCCCGCGAACTGGTTACAATAACCGACTTTAACGGGAACGTAGTACAGGTGCGGCAGAATCCAAGCGTTGTCGCCATTTACGACCAAGGCATACTGGACATGATGTACACCATCGGCTTTGACCGCTTTGGCATCGAGACCCTTATCGTCCCCAACCCCAGCGGATTACCCTCTGTGCTGCAAGGGATTAACAATATCCCCGATTTGCGGATTTTTGACGGCGGAACGCTATTCTATGTAAATTGGGACGTGCTTGATTTAGTGCCGCCGGAGCTGATTATCCTGGGTGCGCGTTCCTTCGGAATGAATGCTCAAGGTGACCGCTTAAGCCCGGAAGACAACGCCGATTTTAGGGCGCGTACCGAAGAACGCTATCAAGAGACGGCTTTTATCAGGCTTACGATAAACGCCCAGGACTCCGACCTACTTAACGATATCAGAAGAAATGCCGAGTCCCTCGCGCTGATTTGGCCTCATGTGGCCGATGACCTTGCCGCTGAAATCGACGCCATCGAAGCGGGCATGGCCTATGTACACGCCGTGGCTCAGGAATCCGGCTACCGCACGGTTTTCCTTATGATGACCACGCCCACTAACTTGTCCCTGTTCCTGGCCAACAGCCGTATGGACATGGTATATGAAGAGTTTGGATTTATCCCCGCCGTTCCCCCGGAGGATTTGGGCGCGTTTACCGACCAGCACGGCTTTGAATCCCGCGCAGAATTTGTTCTCGCCCTCAATCCGGATGTAATCTTTTTGCTGGACCGCAACGAAATGAACGATAATATCCCTGAATCGGCGGGGCACGCAGCCCTTCTGTCCGACCCGATTATCCAGCGCACCAACGCTTTTGTAAACGGCCATATCTACGCCCTGTATCCCCAGGAATGGTACACCGTAGTAGGCGGATTCGGCTCTGCCAGACAAATGATTGCCGATATGATGCGGTTTGTGGACAATTTTAGAGCCTCCCAATAATTTTCTCATATATAAACGATTCCGTTGAAATCGCTATAGCGCAAGGGGGTATCATGAAAAACATACTTTTTCTTGGCTTGGTCAGCTTTTTTATCGACCTAAGCACACACATGGTATACCCCCTTGTGCCGCTTTACCTTGTTTATGCTTTTGGGGCAACGCCGGCCCTTATTGGTGTAATTGAGGGTGTGGCCGAAAGCGCGGCAAGCCTGCTAAAAGTTTTTAGCGGCTATGCCACGGACAGATTTAAGAGAAAAAAGGCCCTGGCTTTTGCGGGGTATGTCCCTGCCTCCATATATAAATTGCTGCTGTTGCTCGCCGGTTCATGGATTGGTATTTTTGCCGCCAAAATAGTTGACAGACTCGGCAAGGGCATACGCACCTCCCCCCGTGATGTGCTCATCAGCGAAAGCGCGGACAAGACCCAAACGGGCCAATCCTTTGGATTGCACAAAGCCCTGGACATGCTGGGTGTGGCCTTGGGCATATTAATTACATATTTTGTTCTGCTTTCTATGGGGGATGGTTACGGAGTATTTAGGCGGATATTCCTGATTGCCCTTGTGCCATCTGTGCTGGGTTTATGTATGTTCCCCTTTATAAAGGAAAAAAAAGAGCCGCGTCCGGCTAAGACCAAAGAGCCTTTTTGGAAAAATATCGTGCGCGTTGACGGTCAGTTAAAGTTATATTTGCTGGTGGTATTTTTGTTCACGCTGGGCAATTCGTCAAATGTGTTTATTCTATTGAGGGCACAGTCTATCGGATTCGCAACCACCGGAGTGATTTTGCTTTATTTTATATACAGCATGACGGCCTCTCTGCTGGCTATGCCCTTGGGCAAGCTATCAGACCGCATAGGGCGCAAAAAACTTCTGGTGCCGGGATATTTGATTTTTTCCCTCTGTTACCTTGGTTTTGCCTTTGCTACCCGGCAATGGGCGTTGGCGGTGGTATTTGTAGCCTATGGTATTTACACCGCTATGATTTCCGGGGTTGAACGGGCATATGTGTCCGAAATCGCTCCGCCGGAATTAAAAGGCACTATGCTGGGGTTACACGCGACCGTGGCCGGAATCGCGCTGCTCCCTGCCAGCGTAATTGCCGGACTTATGTGGGACAGATTCGGCCCCGCCATACCGTTTGTTTTTGGTGCCGCGCTGTCATTAACTGCGGCGTTGATTTTGGTGTTTTTTATGAAAAACAAACAAATCCCAGATGCCTGACCTTAAACGCTCTGCATTTGCGGGCGCGGCTTTTGGCGTGATACAATGTCACTGGTGATGTCGGAATGATAAAAAAAGTTGGATTAATTTTTCTGGTGGCGGTTTTGCTTGCGATGTCTTCCGCGTGCGGACGGAATAGCGGCCGGGATTCGGGCGTGGCCGGGAATCTGGAGGAAACCGGTGCACCGTCGGCGGAAGCCCCCGCTTCGGTGGGAAGCATCGCGGATGTCGAGGAGGAGGACGATTGGGAAAACTACTCCGCCGAATTCGCCGGGGATGAAGAAGAATCTGACGGCGAGGACGGTGAAGCGTCCGGCCTTAACGGAGAAAGCTGCGACGACTGTGACGAAAACGACGAAGCCTCCGGTGAAGGCCCGGATTATTCCGAAAACGGCGAAACCTCCGAAGACCCCGCCCCCTCCGAAAACGACGACGATTCCGAAGACACATCCGCAGAAGCCGGCCTTGGCCCGTTTGAAAGATACATGGAGGCCATGGAATTCCTGACAGAGTACATTTTTGCGGTGGATGCGGATTTAACTCTTGGTTTGGGAATGCGTTTTTTGGGAATTCCCATGCTCAGCCTTACCTTTGACGGCAACTTGAAATTAATTGAAGACGGGGACGAAACCCGGGTGTTCATGACGCTGGACTTAGGCACATTGGCTGCGGAGCTGCTGCCCTTTTTTGGGGAAGATTTCGGAGTCATTGAGACCTACGCGGTTTTCAGAGGCGGCAGCTTGACTTACATGCGTGTGAACGAAAGCGGGCAGGTTTCCGTTTTTGAGGGAGGCACGGCCTTGGATGACATTGGCATTCCCGTCAGTCTGGACGCGCTGTTTTTTGTGCCCGTTATCGAGCAGGCGGACATTTTATCCGAGGAAGTGACATATTCGCCCACGCAGACAACTATAACCCTCACCCTCGGCGGGGACGGGATTACCGGCAGCGCGGTCATAGACGATATGCTTTTGGGAATGCTGCCGGGCGACATTCTGGGCCTGACCGGGGGCGGCGGCATCGGTGTTACGCTGGACAGCCTGGTAATGCAGCTTGCTACAGACCCCGCCGGCATTCCGCGCTGGAAGTCCGTGACGGCCCGCGTCACTATGCTGGTGGAGGGTCTTCTCATGAACGTGGATGTTTCCGTCAGGTATACCTTCAACGCTTTTGATACCGCCGTAAGTATTGCGTTTTAAGAACAGGAGGATAAAACTATGCCGGAGCTTAACGCTAACGGAGTAAGGTTATTTTACGAAGACCTAGGCGACCCTGCGGCTTCTCGGGTTATAGGCTTTTTAAACGGGGTAATGGCCTCGGCAAGCTCTTGGAACGGCATCTCGGCCCCTCTTATAGAAATGGGATATCGCGTTGTCCTACATGATTTCAAGGGTCAGCTGAAATCTGAAAAGCCGCATGGCGTCTATACATTTGACGAACACGCGGCTGAAGCCCGGGCACTTTACAAGCACTTGGGAATTAAGAAATTACATCTTGTGGGGACTTCCTACGGCGGCGAAGCGGCAATGAGATTCGCCATGCTTTTTCCGGAGATGACGGAGTCCATTACGGTAATCGCGTCGGTCAGCGAGCTTGACGAGGTCTGCTGCGGCTTCGTTGAAAACTGGAAAATCCTATGCGGCCTATATGACGGCGAGGCCTTTATGAAAGCCGCCGCACCCACGCTTTACGCCCCAGACTTTATGCGAAACAACCGCGAATTCATAAGCAAGCGAGCCGCCGCAATGAAAGCCGTTCCCGCCGATTACTTTGACGGGCAGAAAATCCTCTATGATACCTTCCTCACCGACGTAACCATGACCGACCGCCTTAAAACCATACTCTGCCCCGCTTTGATAATATCTGCCGAACACGACATTCTAAAGCCGCCGCGTTTTTCAAAAATCATAGCCGAAAATATCCCCGGCTCGTTACATCTGCTCATACCCGACTGCGGGCATGTCGCCATAATCGAAAAACCCAAGGAAATCCTGACGGCCTTGCTTGGGTTTTTGTAGCTTACGCCATTTCCTTTTTAAGCCGTGCCGTAAGCTTGGGAATTATTTTGTGCATGTCGCCTACGATGCCCACGTCGGCGATTTCGAATATGGGTGCGGAGGAATTCTTGTTGATGGCGAAAATCAGGCCGGATTCCTCCATGCCGGCGGCGTGCTGAATCGCTCCGGATATTCCGCAGGCAAAGTATACGTCGGGTCTTACGGTTTTGCCGGTTTGGCCTACCTGACGGTCTTTTTCGGCATAACCTAGGTCTACTGCGGCGCGGGAGGCGGAGATTTCCCCGCCCAGCACGTCTGCGAGCTCGCGCAGAGTCGCGAAATTTTCCTTGTTGCCCGTGCCGCGCCCTCCAGACACCAGAATCTTGGCCTCGGTGATGTCCTTGGCCTTTTTTGTGGTTTTTATAGTTTCCAGAATTTCGACGGTAACGTCGCCGGGGTCAAAGCTTACGTCAAATTTTTTTATTTCGCCGTCTCGGGGCTGCTCGTCGCAGGCAATCATTACTCCGGGGCGCACCGTCGCCATTTGCGGGCGGTGCTGCGGGCAAATGATTGTTGCCATAATGTTTCCGCCAAAGGCGGGGCGTGTCATTAAAAATTCTCCCGTTTCGTCGTCTATCGTAAGGGATGTGCAGTCGGCGGTAAGTCCAGTTTCTATGCGGGCGGCAATGCGCGGGGCAAGGTCCCGGCCTATGGAGCTTGCCCCCACCAGCACGATATCCGGGTTTTCATCCTTAATCACCGCGCAGGCGGCCTTTGCTGCCGGCTCGGTCATATAGTCCTTCAGGATTTCATGCTCCACATATACTACCTTGTCCGCGCCGTGATTTATCAGCACACGGGCAAGCTTTTCTATGCCGTCGCCCATCAAAAGCGCGACAACCTTTTGCCCCGTTTTTTCGGCCAGCTCCCGGCCCTTGCCTATTAATTCCAAGGATACCTTTTGCAAAACGCCGTCGCGCTGCTCGCAAATTACCAATACATTTTCACTCATGCTGGCCTCCTTTATATCACGTAGTGTTGCTTCAGCTTGTTAATAATAATTTCCACAGCCTCGTCGTCGGGGACCTCGTGAAGCTCACCCTTGCCCTTGGCCGTTTTTGTGAAGGATTTTTTAACCCTTGTGGGCGAGCCCTTTAGGCCGATGTCCTTTTGCTCGACAAAATCCTTGATGTCCTCGTAGGTGATGGTTTTGACCTCCAGCTCGTCATAGGCCGCGACGATGCCGCCTACGGACATATATCGGGGCGAGTTTAAAGTGGAGAGGGCGGTTATAAGCGCGGGGGCTTTGATTTTAATTTTCTGATAACGGTCCTCGTACTGCCGCAGTACAACGAAAGCGTTTTCATTTTCCAATTTTTCTATTTCCTGAGCGTAGGTGACTTGGGGTATGCCCAGATGCTCGGCAATTTGCGGCCCTACCTGAGCCGTGTCGCCGTCTATGGCCTGCCGTCCCGTTATAATTAAATCGTATCCCAGTTTTTTTATCGCGCCGCTCAAAGTTTTTGAGGTAGCCCAGGTATCCGCACCGCCAAAAAGCCTGTCGGAAATCAGATGCGCAGCGTCGCAGCCCATGGCAAGGGCTTCCCGCAGGGCTACATCGGCTTGAGGTGGCCCCATGGTTATAACCGTAACGTGTCCGCCGTATTTATCCTTTAGCTCAAGGGCAGCCTCAATGCCGCACAGGTCATCGGGATTGATAATGGAAGGCACGCCGTCCCGAATCAGCACTCCTGTTTCCTGGTCCAGCTTGACCTCATTGGTGTCGGGCACTTGCTTTATGCAAACAATTATCTTCATTTTTAAAATGCTCCTTCCACGTCGAGGGTGCTTTCATTTGAAAGCCTCCTAATTGACCTTCATCGCCGCCGCGACAACCATTTTTTGCACTTCGCTTGTACCTTCGTAAATTTCGGTTATTTTAGCGTCGCGCATCATCCGCTCGATGGCGTACTCCCGGATATAGCCGTATCCGCCGTGAAGCTGTAAGCATCTGCGGGTGATATCCGACGCCGCCTCCGAGGCGAAAAGCTTTGCCATTGCCGCCTGGGATGAATAATTTTCGCCGGCATCCTTAAAACAGGCTGCGCGGTATGTCAGAAGACGAGCGGCGTCAACGGTGGTTTGCATGTCGGCCAGCTCAAATTGAGTATTTTGAAATTGGGATATACGCTTGCCGAATTGCTTGCGCTCTTTTACATACACTGTTGTGATGTCAATCGCGCCCTGGGCGATTCCCAAAGCCTGCGCGGCAATGCCAATGCGCCCGCCGTCCAGAGTTTTCATGGCTATTTTAAAGCCCTGTCCTTCCTTACCAAGCAGGTTTTCCTTGGGGACAACGCAGTCCTCCAAAATAAGCTCGCATGTCGCCGAGCCGCGAATGCCCATCTTTTTCTCTTTTTTACCTACGGAAAAGCCTGGAAAGTCCTTCTCTACAATAAAAGCGGAGCAGCCCCGGGTGCCCTTGGATTTATCCGTCATGGCAATGATAATATAAACGTGGGCGGCATCCGCGTTTGTAATAAAAATTTTTGTGCCGTTGAGGATATAATTTTCCCCGTTAAGGACGGCCGTTGTCTGCTGCATTGCCGCATCGGTACCCGCACCTGCCTCCGTCAGCCCAAACGCCCCTATCCATTCGCCCTTTGCAAGCTTGGATAAATATTTGTCCTTTTGATATGTTGTGCCGGACTCAAATATGGGCGCGGCACACAGGCTGGAGTGTGCCGAAACAATAACCCCCGTTGTGGCGCATACCTTCGACAGCTCCTCCACACACATGGCGTATGCTAAGTTGTCCGCACCGCCGCCGCCGTATTCCTTTGGAAAGGGAACGCCCATAAAGCCGTAGCGTCCCAGCTTCTTAACGGTTTCGTAAGGGAATTCTTCCCGTTCGTCAACCTCCGCAGCAACAGGCTCGACCTCCTTTGCCGCGAATTTTCTAAACACCTCTTGCAAAAGACTATGTTTTTTTGAGAGCTTAAAATTCATATAAACACTTCCCCCATTTAATAACATTCGCCGCCCAAGTATAGCCTATCCCGGCGGCCAGTGTGACAATATTGTCGCCGTTTTTTAGCCTGCCCTCGTTGCGTGCGAGATACAATGACAAAATTTGGTCCAGCTGTCCTAAATGGCCGTATTCCTCAAGGTAAATGCTTTGCTGCCAGGTAAGGCCGTTTTCCGCCAAAAAAGCCTCATGAGCCGAGCGTTTGAAATGCAAAATAGCCAGGTAATCTATTTTCCTTTCCAAGTCGGATTTTTCAAAGGCACGGCTTATGCACTCATTCCAGTTTTTCATGGAAACTTCCTTGAGCCGGTCTTTCATGATTGCGGGCTCCATAATCTCCAGAACGAAATAGTCGTCTATGTTTTCCCTCGTAACGGGAACCTCCGTTCCACCCACCCGCACCCCGGCGGACCTGGCCAAAGAGCCATCGGATATTATGTGGCTGCCCAGCACAAGATTGCAGCCAAGGTTTTTGCGTAAAATAATGGCTCCGCCCCCGGCTGCAAGGTCAAACATAAAGGACGTCTCGTTGTCCTCATAGTTTACAAAGTCACAGTTGCGGTATCCTCCCGCGATAAGCACGGTAGTCACGTCGTCGTCGGCCATTAAAATGTCCTTGGCGACTTTAATGGCCGAAACACAGGTGCAGCATCTATTTTGCACGTCTAAGCCCCAAGCGTTTTCCGCGCCGATTTCCCGAATGATATAATTTGCCGACGTCGTAATGGGATATTCCTTCCATTCCTCGGTTATGCACAGCACGCAATCAATTTCCGCAGCGGAAATGCCCGCGTCCTTTATGGCTGCCGAGGCCGCAAGCGCACCCATTTTTTGAGCCCCGTCACCGTCTCCAGGAATAGTTTTTTTGACAACTCCAAGCTTTTCTATAACCGCCGCCTCAGACCACACGCCCTTGGTTTTTTCCGAAATTTCCTTTGCAGTCATGAAGCTTTTTGGAAGGTATATTCCAAGCCCCATTACTCCCACATGATTTTCCATAGCTCCTCCATTACTCGTTCACAAACCCTGTAATCAAAGCTGTAAAAATGTCTGGTTGCTCATACATTGCGGCGTGGCCGCAGTTTTCTATTACTACAAGATTCGCGCCGGGAACGCGCTCCCGGATATATTTCTGTTGCTGCGGCGGTGTGAGATAGTCTTCCTTTGACCCCACCAGTAAGGTTTTGGCCGTAATCCCGGCAAGCTCATCCCGGACATCGTGGGCAACCGCGCTGTCCGTAAGCCTGTCCATGGCGTCTAGGAAATCCTTGTTATTAAACACATGCTGCATGAGAAATTCCTTCCGTGCGGCTATCCACTCTGGGTTGTGATTGTAAAAATCCGCGGAGTAAATCACCGGAATCGTCGTATGGTAATATGCTTGGGGGGAATGCCGCGCCAGCTTCCAGCCTTTGCCGATGTCCCTCATCCACTGCGATGTATACGGTACGCAATTAAACAAAATCAGCTTATCCGCATAATCCGGGTATTTTATCGCAAAATTCATAGCAACGGACGCCCCATAGGAAATGCCGCAAATCGTCGCCTTTTTGATGCCCAGCTCGTCCAGAACTTTTTTCAAAACATCGGCCTGAAGCGTAATATCATAACCCTCGCTCATCCTTGACGACTGCCCCTGGTCAAGCATATCCAAAAGAATCAGCTTATTCCTGCTGCTTAAAGCCGGAATAAATTGCGTCCAGCTTGGCGTTGACATCATAATGCCGTTAAGCATCACAAGGGCTTCGCCGTCCCCATGGGTTTCCGCGTAGATTTTTTTGCCGTTGAAATCAATTATCAAAATGCATCCCTCTTCCCATTAAATGGGGAGAGGGCTTTTTCAAAAACCCTCCCCCCTGAGGCTTTATAGCAGTTTTGCTTTAATAAACTTCAATTACGGCCTTCTGTTCATAATCTCAGGTGTAATTTCGTGCGAGGGAATCGTGCGGACATACAGCGGCACCAAATGGGTCGGGCTGTAGGAAAACTCAATTGCGAACAGCGGCTGCATAGCTTGATGGTCCTCGCGGCGGAAATAACGCACACCTGTTGGTGAGTCAAACTGCATACCGCGCATTGTGTCTATAAGCACGCGGGAATCGGTATCGCCGCCGGTAAGCTCAAGGGCTGTGATAATGGCGGAGGCCGCCGCAAAGCCGCCGGACGTAAAAATATCAGCGGCAAAGCCGAAATCTTCCATATGCCTGCGAACCATCCAATCGTTCATGGGCACATTTTGAGGAAGGGTAGGGTAGTATACACAAAAGCCAAAGCCGCCGATTTGGCCAAGCTCGCGCATGGCCTCAAGGGCTTCACGCTGGGGCGCACCAGTGATGATTGTTGTGCCTACACCTTCAAGGTCAAGCTCTAAAAGCTGCACCCAAGGGCTGTTTGCCCCTGCCCAAATTACATATAAATAATCGGGGGCAAGCTCGCGAAGACGAAGAATAAATGGGCTAAAATCCGTTGCCGCTTCCGGTGCCATCTCTGCACCCACCCAAGTAAAACCAAGTGCTTCCACCGCAGGCCTAAACGGGTCTACCATGCTGTGCCCGAATGTGGAGTCGGGAGCAAGAGCCGCCACAGTTCTGCCGCCGCCGGGGTGCATACCGCCAAGCACCGCCGCCAGTGCCAAAGCATCCTGCGCGGAGGTTCTGCCCGTGCGGAAAATAAATTCATTCCAGTTGGGGTATTGTATGATAAAGTCTGCGGCGGCGGGTTCGATTACCGCAACCGTTTCAAACTCTTCAAACAGCGCGAGGCTTGCCATCGCGTCTCCGGAGGACGCAAAGCCCGTTACTATGTCAACATTATGGGTTTCCAATAGCACCATGGTTCTTTCACGAGCCACGTCGGGAGTGTTTGTTGTGTCTTCCCAAATTACCTGAATGTCGCGTCCGGCAACTTGGTTTGTGCCGTTTGTCATGTATTCAAGGCCTAGGTTAAATCCCCTTTGGAACTGCTCGCCAAAGTCTTGAAGCGCGCCGCTTAGGGATGTAATCGCGCCTATTCTGATTGGCCTGTCCGGGTCGTCGTCATCGCGCCCGCAGGCAGTAAACATGGTTGCCATCAGCATCAGGGCTGTAATAACCATAAGTAACTTTGTAATCCTTTTCATTTTCTACACTCTCCTTTAAATTAATAAACTTCGGGATGGTTTTTAACATGGAAGTTCAACTCGTCTCTAAAGTCCGGGTGAGCAATGGAAATAAGTCGTTCGGCGCGCTCTTTCAGGCTTCTGCCCCGCAGACTTACGATGCCGTATTCCGTAACAACGTAGTCCACATCGTTTCGGCTCAGTGTTACAACCGAGCCTTGCTTTAGCATTGGTGTTATTTTTGATATTACCTCCCTTTCGCCGTTTTTATTCTTTACCGAAGCAGTAGAATACAAGCAAATAAACGAATGCCCCCCGGCGGAGCGTTGCGCACCTATGGCAGTATCTGCCTGCCCGCCACTGCCGGAATACTGCACCGGCCCAATGGACTCCGAGGCGCACTGGCCAAACAAGTCAATTTCCAACGCAGTATTGATGGACTGCATCTTGTAATTTTGCCCAATAACCGCCGGGTCGTTCACCCAAGTGCCCGCATTAAGCACAACGGAGGGGTTATTGTTTATAAAACCGTAAAGCTTTTGTGTGCCCATGGCAAAGGTGCCCACTATTTTGTGTTTGTAAATTGTCTTTTGGCTATTGTCCACAGCACCGCAGCTTACAAGGTCTACCATGTTATCCGTAAGCATTTCTGTGTGGATTCCCAGGTGCTTCTTGGTTTTTAGGCCATTGGCAAGGGCGTTGGGTATTCCGCCTATACCAAGCTGTATTGTAGAGCCGTTTTCAATTTTTTCGGCAATAAAATCCGCAATTTTTGCGTCATTTTCCGTAAAGGGAACAAAGGGAAGCTCGGGTGCGGGGCGGTCGGCTTCCACCAGCGCGTCTATCTCGCTTATGTGAATAACCGTATCGCCAAAGGTGCGGGGCATTTGCTTGTTGACCTCAACGATTACAAGCGCGCCGCTGTCGACTAAATTTCTCTCATATGTCGCGCCTAATGACAGGCTTAGAAAGCCATGTTCGTCCATCGGGCTGCATGAGGCAAAGAGTACGATTCTGCGATTATCCTGCTTCATGGCGTACATACGGCGAATACCCGCGTTGTGTAATCTTTGCGGCACATGGGAAACATGTCCGCCGCCGGCTTTTGCGGCTTTGCGCTGTACCGGGCCAAAAAACCATCCGCTGTTTGTTATAACCTCCGGGTTGGGCTTAGAAATGAAGTCATAATCGTTCATTGGCAAACAATTGGTGATATTTACACCTTTTACGCCGTAATCCGCAATAGTGTGGACCTGGGAAAGCAAATCCCCCGGCTCGGAGGCACCCAAGGCAACCATAATGGCGTCGTCGCTTTTAATAAGCCTTAAAGCCTCGGGAATGGATTTCTTTTTTGATTCGTAAAGCGACCTAGTATCAGGCATATTAAATCTCCTTCCTACGCTTCATCGTTAAGCTGCGGGGGAAGCTTGGCTTCTTGCAGCAGGCGTTTTTTCTGGGCGCGCTTGTCTTTCCAGTCGTAGTAGAAGCCCATTATGCCCCGCGGCATAAACATTACGACCACAATATACAGTGCGCCAATGAACAGCAGCCAGCGTTCAAAAATAAAATGCACGCCACGCAAATCCAGAAGCAGATTTTGGAAATAGACCACAAGCGCGCTTCCCAAAATCGCGCCGAATAAGGTGCCCGTGCCGCCTATAAGGGAGTAAAGCATTGCGTTAATTGTCATCTGCATATCCAATAAATCTGTGTTTACAAAGCGGTTGAGCAAACCAAACATTACGCCGGAAAGCCCGCCCACAACGCTTGCCACCAACAGTGCGATGGTTCTTGCGCGGTTGGTGTTATAACCAAGGAAAATCGCCCGCTGCTCGTTTTCGCGCACGGCCTGCCATACACGGCCCGTTGGCGATTTTGTAAATTTGTAAAGCAAAAACGCCATAATCACCATAAAGATAAAGCTTGCGTAAAACATCATCGTCCTGTCGTTAAAGGGTGGGGGCACGCGGAACGGAAGCCCGTCCGCGCCTCGGGTAACCGTGAACCATGAAGTCATTAAAGAGCGCATTATTTCCGCAAAGGCCATGGTAATCATAGCCGTGGCAATCATACCGCTTTTGCCGGAAATTTTGCCGACGATAAGGGCCCATATGGCGGAGTAAACGCTTGTGCCCACAACCGCAAGCAACAGCATGGGAATACCTACGCCAAACTGGGTAAACAAAATGCCCACGAAGTACGCGCCGCCGCCTATAAACAGAGCGTAACCAAGATGTATAACCCCTACATAACCCCGCAAAATATCGTAGGACATTGCGAATACCGCAAAAATCATAATACGTGAAACCATTGTCACCGTGGCGGTGCCGGCTACATGAGGAACGATTAGCAGCACAATTGCTAACGCCACAATTATGACAACCTCAATTTTTCTGATGGTATCAAGCCTCTGCAAAATCATTTTTTCACCGCCTGTCTAAGCAAACCAAGCAAACTAAACAGTCCTTGGGGCCTGAATATAAGAACAAGTGCCATAATAGTGACCGGAGCAACAGATGAAAGGGCCGGCACATACCAGCCGATTAAAGCAATCATAATTGCTATAAACAAGCTGCCCACCGCAGAGCCCATGAAGCTGCCCATTCCGCCTATTACAACCACGATAAACGCATCCAGCTGGAACATGTTGCCTATCTCCGGGTTAATTGATTGAGAAAGCGGGGCAAATAAAGCACCCCCAAGACCCGCAAGCGCGCCGCCCGCGGCAAAAACCAGCGTAAAGTACAGGTTAATGTTAATACCCAGCGCGCTTACCATTTCGCCGCTTTGTACCCCCGCCCTAATGGTCATGCCGATTCTGGTTTTGGTAAGCAGCAGGTGCCCGAGAATCGCAATGACTACACCAACGATAATAAGGAACAGTCGGTAATGCGAAATAATCACAGTGCCCACGCCGCCAAGCTGAATATGGGAGACGCCCGCCAAAAACTCCGGCCGAGTAACAATAAGCGGCGTCGGCCCCCAGAAAACACGTATCAACTCTGTAAAAACAATTGAAAGGCCCAAGGTAATCATGATTTGCGCGCCTACATTGCCATATACCCGCGAAACAAATAATTTTTCGAATATAAACCCTATAACAAACCCGGCTACCATAGCGGCCATGATTCCAAAGAAAAAGCTTCCTGTTTGGATAAATACCATGCGGAACACATACGCACCCCACACAAACAAGGCTCCGTGGGCAAAATTTACAACCCCCATAAGCCCCAATATAATGGACAAGCTGGATGCCATCAGGAAATACAGTGCGCCCTCCGATATTCCGTTAAACAAAAGCGTTAAAATATTTGCCATCATGTACCCCCTTATAAGCCAAGATGCTTATGCTGAAGCTCTTTGTCGTTTTCCAAATCCTTCATCAAGCCGTTGTGTACTGTTTTGCCCTCGTCAATAATATAGTACCTGTCTGTTACGATTAGAGCCATGTGGAAGTTTTGCTCTACCAATAATATAGTAGAATTTCTGGCGATTTCTTTTAAGGCAAGTGACATTTTTTCTATTACAACAGGGGCCAGGCCCTTGCTTGGCTCGTCTATTAAAATAAGTGGCGGACTGTTTACAAGGCTGCGCCCTACACTAAGCATTTGCCTTTGTCCGCCGGAAAGGGTACGAGCCGGGCGTTTAAAGGCTTTTTTAAGGTCGGGGAATAAATCAAGCACGTAGGCAATGCGTTCGGCGGTTGCCGCGTCGTTTTTATGCTTTGCCAGAATCAAATTTTCCTCAATGGAAAGCTCGTTAAACACACCGTAGTCCTCGGGGCAGTAGCCTATACCCATTTTTGAAACCTTATGCGGCGGCTTGCCCACAAGGGATTGACCCTTATATTCGATAGTGCCGCTTCGAGTTTTTACAAGCCCCATAACAGTGCGCAAAAACGTGGTTTTGCCCGCGCCGTTGCGCCCTAAAATGGCTACGGCCTCACCGGGCTGAATTTCCATATCAATGCCGTGCAAAATTGTAAAGAGGCCGATGTATGACACCAAACCGGAAACTTTAAGTAGCGACATGGACAACACCTCCTCCTAGGTACGCCGCCATTACAGCAGGGTCGTTTGATACGGTTTCGGGGTCGCCCTCACACAGAAGCTCGCCGTTTGCCAACACCACTATCACATCGCTGAGGGCTTTTACCATGTTCATTTTGTGCTCTATAAGCACTATTGTCGTCTCGCCCGTGTCCTTTATGCTTTTTAACAGGTCAATCATTATTGGTACTTCCTCAATGCTCATGCCGGCTGTGGGTTCGTCCAGCAAAAGCACCTCCGGCTTTTGCGCAAGCACCATACCAAGCTCCAGCTTGCGCTGCTCGCCGTGAGTCAGGTTGCCGGCGCGTACGTCGGCCTTGTCGTGGAGTAATATCCTTTTAAGGATGCGGTCAGTTTCTTCAAAGATATCCGTATAGCGTGTGTAGCTTTTAAACAATTTGGTAAATTTCACCTTTGCGGCGGACTGAACCGACAGGCGCACATTTTCGTGGGCGGAAAGGGCGGGAAAAACATTGGTAAGCTGAAAGCTTCTTCCCATGCCGGCGTGAATGCGCTGCTGGGGCGTATATCCGGTCACGTCCTTGTCCTTAAAAAACACCTTGCCGGCAGACGGCTTGTATAATCCGCTAACCAAGTTGAAAAATGTGGTTTTACCCGCACCGTTGGGGCCCAAAATGGCCGTGAATTTGTCCGCCTTTATGGAAAGGCTGACATTATTAACAGCCTTTAACGCCCCAAACTCAATAGAGAGACCCTCCGTGCGCAGAATAATATTGCCCAAGAAAATCACCGCCAATTTGAATAATGATTCATGTTTCATATTTCGCATAATATATCACAAAGCATTATCCATAATCAACTATAGAAACTAAAAATAATTAACAATGTTAAAGCCGCTATGGCTAGGAAAATTTGTATGTTATGACAAATATGCCTCTCTGCTTGCGAGGAGGCAATTAATACGTTATAGTGACACAATATTGTGAGGTGTTAAAATTGAGCTATGTTAAGCTGCCCAAGACCAAGCGTGGTGAGCTAACCTTAAAGAAAATCTGCGACGCAGCAGAGCATCTCTTTTCCCAAAACGGCTTCTATGAAACTGAAATCAATGATATTACCGCCCGGGCACAGGTTGCGACGGGCACTTTTTACACCTATTTTCCCGACAAAAGCAGCGTTTTTTTATACCTCATGGATGACCTTGGCCGTAAGCTTCGCCACGCCCTGCGCCAGGCAAAAAAAGAAACCGCCTTCGATTCAATGATAGAGCAGGAGCGCATTTCCATACGTGTATTTTTCTCCTTTGTGCGCGAGCACTTCGGCTTGTTTAAAATAATATGGCAATCCCAATTTGTTGACGCGGAAAGCTTTAAAAACTACTATGAGCGGTTTTCCGCAGGATATGTACGCGAAATAAAAAAAGCGCAGCAAAACGGCGAAATACGCGACTTTGACCCTGCGCTGATTTCATATGTCCTTATGGGGGCACACAGCTTTGTCACCCTAAAATGCTTCGTATTTGACAAGACCGAACCCGACGAAGCCACCATAGACCAGCTTGTAGAATTTTTTGCCCGTGGTATGCTGAAATAATTTTCGAGGAGTAGCCGAATCGCGCTGGTGAGGGGGAGGCATGGGTGTGAATAAGCGCGTCTAGCGCAGACACGGGATTAGCGTGACGGACGAGGGCAAGTGCCACCGCCGGGCTTGCGAGCAAGACCGACACAGGCACCGCCCGAGACGGCGCAATCATCCCGGGGCAAGCGTTAGCGCGATTCACACCCCATGCCTCCCCCTCGCCAGCGCGATTCGGCCACTCCTAATTTTCTTGCTATTTCTTTGATTTCGGCACACTTACAAGGCTTTCGCCGGTCATTACGGTTTCTCCGTGTTGGTTGGTGATTACGGATTCCAGCCTTACCCGTCCTTTTTCCAGTTTTTCGGCAACTGTGCAGATTGTCGTGATTGTATCGCCGATACGAACCGGCGCGAGAAAGTTAGCGGTGTTGGAGATGAAAATAGCCCCGGGGCCGGGCAAGTACATACCCAAAACAGTGGATACAAAGCTTGCGGTCAGCATTCCGTGAGCGATTCTTTCCTTAAAGAATGTTCCCTCGGCGTAGGGTGCGTTGATGTGTACCGGGTTGAAATCGCCGATTATTCCTGCGTAAGCGTACACGTCGTATTCGCTGATTGTTTTCGTTACCGACGCGCTTTGTCCGATTTGGATATCGTCGTATGTGTAAATTTGCATTTTGCACTTCCTTCCTACCATCTATTAAAATGCGTGACTTCTTCCACGGGAATCCGCGGCCTTGCCTTGGGCGACTCGTCGGGAACGCCGATGGGCGACATCGCCACAATCTCAACATTTTCCGGTATGCCCAAGAGCTCTTTGATTTTATCGCCCTGCCAGCTGGGGGTTCCCAGCCAGCACGTCCCCAAGCCTTCGGCAACTGCGGCGAGTATTAGGTTTTCCATGGCCGCCGCAATGCTGTGATGCGCCCACGCCGTTGTCCACTGCCCATAGGCCTCGTTTAGATGCTCATTTCTTATGTTTTTGCAAACCAGCACAAAGGCGGGCACATTCGCCATGCGAGCATACATGGAAACGGCTTTTTCAAAACGCTCGCCTTCAAGAATTTTTCTGCCTGCTTTCCCGAAATATTCGATGTGTACGTTTTCCAGTATTTCGCATAGCCGGGCTATACGCTCCGAATCCGTTACGAAAACAAAATCCCATGGCTGGATATTGCTGCCGTTGGGGGCGGCTATCGCGGCTTGTGCCAGCTTCATCAGGGTTTCCTTTTCAACTTTTGTGTCTTGGTACTTTCTTATGCTTCTGCGCCCGTAAATGGCTTCGTAAACCTCCATGTGATTCCCCCCTACAGCCGCATTCCGCCGTTTACGCTTAGCGTATGGCCGGTAATATAGGCGGATTCGTCGCCGGCCAGAAACAGCACGGCCTGCGCGACTTCCTCGGGCTGGCCGAGGCGGCCAAGCATGGTCTGTGCTGCGAATTTGTCCAGAAGCTCTTGGGGAACGGTTTTTAGAATGTCGGTCATTACATACCCGGGGGAGATGGCATTGACCCGCACATTGCCGTTTTTCATGGCGAATTCCTTAGCCCAAGTCTTTGTGAGACCGAAAATGGCGGATTTTGTGGCGGCATAATTGGCCTGGCCGATATTGCCGTACTCACCCACAACGGAGGATATGTTAATAATAGAGCCGCCGCCAGCGGTCTGCATAAACGGCCCAAAATGGCGGGTTACATAGAACAGCGCGTTCAGGTTTACATCTATGACCTGGGCCCACTGCTCGTCGGACATTTTGCGGGTCAAAGCGTCGCGGGTGATGCCGGCATTGTTCACCAGAATGTCAATTTTGGGATGTTTGCCTGTAGCGTATTCAAAGAAACCCTTACACGCCGCCGAATCGGAAACATCCAGCTTGTAAAACTCCACATTCGGGTCGCTGTAGGCAAGCTCGCCCATGTCAACTGCAATTACCTTCGCGCCCTCCGAGGAAAATAACTGCGCCACACACTGGCCAATGCCCTTGGCACCACCGGTTACGATGGCGACTTTGTCTTTTAATCTCATGATAAACCTCCATCTTGATAGGGCCATATGCCCTTATTCCGCTTATTTAGGATTGGATAACTCTGTCAATATAGTCTGCGAACATAGCAATTTGCAAATCCGTCCAATCTTTATAATTCATCACAGGCGGAACGCTAATGCCGGTTTTCCAATCATCATATGCTACCAAGTTTAGCTGGCGTGTTTCCGCATGGGATTTAGGGATTGTAAATAAAAAATTGGCAATCGGATAATTAACAACTTTTTCGTATTCCCTTAATGCCCAATCTTCGCCTGTGCCGCCATGTGAAATAATCCCTGTTGGTATGCCAACGACCTCCGGCTTATAAGAATTATCTTTGAGCCAAGGATTAAAAGTAATGGACTCCATTTTCTCCATAATCATACACAGCTTTGCAGGGATTGGAGCATAATGCGGAGAAACGATAAAAAGAACATCACAATCAAGTATTTTTTCATAAATTTCATTAAACGCATCATCAATAGCACAACGACCACTGCCCAAGCACATCAAGCAGTTGGTGCAAGGGTTGGGCATGTAGTTTTTTAATTCGAGAATGGAACAATCGGCCTGTGCAATTTTCTTTTTGGCTTCGCGAATTACGCGCTGGCATATTATAAAAGATGATGTTTCTTTTATGCCATCTTTGAGATTGTTTGATGCGGATATGCACAATATTTTCATAGTTTAACAAGCGATTTTTTTGATAACAACCGCCGTGCCCATGCCGCCGCCCGCACACAGCGAGGCCAGCCCATAGGAAAGGCCGGTGCGGATTAACCCATGAACCAGCGTAACGATAATCCTGTTACCGCTCGCGCCGATGGGATGCCCAAGGGCAATCGCGCCGCCGCTCACATTGGTTTTGGACATGATTTCTTCCTTGGAAAGGCCGTGTTGGGCGGAAAGCTCATGCACCACGCCTAGGGCCTGTGCGGCAAAAGCCTCGTTAAGCTCCAGCAACTCCATGTCTTTTAGCGTAAGGGAAGCGTTTTCCAAAGCCTTTTTCACAGCGGGGACTGGCCCAAGGCCCATTATTTCCGGTGCAACTCCGGCCTGGGCATAGCTGATGATTTCGGCCAGAGGGGTCAGGTTATATTTTTTCACTGCGTCTTCGCTTGCAATCAAAGTCATGCTGGCCCCGTCATTAATGCCCGAAGCATTGCCTGGCGTCACTGTGCCGTCCTTTTTGAAAGCGGCGCGCAGAGACGCCATTTTTTCCGCCGTTGTGCCGCGGTTCGGATACTCATCCGTATCGAAAACAACTTCCGCCCTGCCGGCCTTTACCGTAATGGGCACGATTTCATTTTTAAAATTCCCCGCATCCACAGCGGCTATGGCTTTTCGCTGGGATTCCAGCGCGTAGGCGTCCTGTTCCTCCCGGGTAATAGAAAACTTCTCAGCCACGTTTTCCGCTGTTATTCCCATGTGATAATTGCCAAAGGCATCGGTTAGGGAGTCATATACCATGTGGTCAACCGCTGTTATGTCACCCAGCTTGTTGCCGCCCCTCACCTTCCCCGGCAAAATAAACGGCGCACTGCTCATGGACTCCACACCGCCGGCCAAAATCAAATCGGCCCGCCCGGCGCGAATCCCGTCTGCCGCATTCATTACTGCCTTCATTCCGCTGCAGCACACATGATTAACCGCGTAGGCCGGCACCTCATGGGAAACCCCGCCGTGAACGGCCACTTGCCGGCCAATGCCCTGCCCCAGCCCCGCAGACAGGATATTACCCACGATAACCTCGTCAAGGACATCGGGCGCGAGCTTATTTTCCTCCAACACGGCCTTAACAACCGCTGCCCCCAACCGCGAGGGGTGTACATCCTTTAACGCGCCAAGAAAGCTGCCGATTGCAGTTCGTTTGGCACTTGCGATAAATACCTTTTTCACAAAGACGCTCCTTTCGGGATTAGCGATTTCGGCTGAAAATAGGTGAAGCCTAGCGGAGGCTGAGCCCATTTTCAACGAAATCGTCCAAATGAATGAATTTTGCAAAACATGAATAATAATTCAGGTTCAATTTCCTGGGAAAATATCATATGCCTTGCCGCAAGTCAACAAAAATATAATCCTATTGAATGGTTCATTCACAATACTACCCTATCGATATCTGGGTTGGCGTATTAAATCAAGTAAAAAAGGCGACAATTCCGGTAAGAATTCCAAGAACTGGAGTGTCGCGGCATGAGAAAGAAACCGGTCATTTTACTTATAATATTAATCCTCCTCTCTGGCTGTATGACGGGTGCACCCGCGCCGATGGCGGGCACGACGCGCACACGGTCTCCGGGGACGCTGGCGCGTGTGGAGCCCGCATATCATCCGGAGGCGGACAGGTCTCCGCAGGCCTTTCCCGTGCTGTACCGCAAGGAAAACGTCCGGCGCGCCATGTACGAGCCGTCCTATGGGACGTACCTGGGGGCGTGGCTTTGTGCGGAAACATCCCTGCGGATATTCGAGCACCAAGCGGGGCGGCGTCATGCCGTTTACGTCCATGAAATGCACCTTGACGACGAGGTTCCGATAACGTGGATTCTGCACTGCATCGCGGCGAAAGCTACTCCCCTGATTATTATTCATCCGGCCGTGGGCAACGGAGGCGAGGTTCACGACGCGGAAAAAATAATCTGCCTGGCCCAGCGTCTGGGAGTGTTAAACCTACCCATGATGGTAGCCTTTTACCCTCCCGGCCATGGCATGTCCCCGGCGGAATATACAATAATGTTTCGCTATGCTCGGGCTGTTTTTTTGGCCCACGCACCCATGGCAGCCTTTGTGTGGGTCGCGCCGGATGCCAACGCTACGCCGCAAAATCCATTCTATCCCGGCCACGACGCCGTGGACTGGGTAGGGTTGGCACTTTTGGCCGGAAGAAACAGCGACGGCGAAAAAACGGATATCCTGTCCGAGCTGGAACGCTTCTATCAAAGCTTCCACGCTTACGCGCCCATAATGCTCCTGCCGCTGGGAATCAGCCACTTTTCGCGGGGGGATTATACTTATCGCATTAACGAGGCGGCGACTGATATCAGGTATCTATACAATGCGCTAAAAAATTTTCCGCGAATCGGCCTGATTGTTTATGCCGACAGCTTTACGCTGTCACCTTATATTTTTGACGATTTTTCCATTTCGGCCGAGCCCGCGTTAATGACGGCTTATCAGGCTGCCATCAGCCACGAGCACTTCCTGTCCGCGCTGGAAATCGGCGCACCTGCCGCCCCGCGCTGGGTACGCTCCGCTTTCCATGGCTACTATTGGGAAGGCCGTATATACGTAAGCACCCGCACCATCGAATCCGAGCTGAAACTCTCCCTACCCCGCCAATCCGCAGAAATCAACCGGCAAAGCTTCGCCGAAGCGCGCCACCTTTCAAGCCTGCACGTTTTCGCCTGTCCGGATTTGCGCGTTATTTTCATAGACAGGGACATAGAATAGTGTTACACTCTGCCAATACTATAGCAAATGTTTGTTATATCCATCGAGAGAGGGGCAAGTCCAATGGTAAATCACATAGTGACCGACAGCAGCTGCGATGTCAGCAAGGAGCTTATCGACTGTGAAACCCACACGCTAACCCACGTTCCACTAAATCTGCAAATAGAAGACAAGGTATACTTAGACGATGAGAACCTTAACTTGGACGATTATTTGAACCACATGGAATCCAGCCCGGTGGGGGTAAAAAGCTCCGCGCCGTCGCCGAATCTTTTCTTGGACAAGTTTAAAATCGGAGAAAATGTGTTTACGGTGACGATTTCGAGCAAGCTAAGCGCGACTTATCAAAGCGCGATAACCGCCAAGGATATGTACATGGAGGAATACGGCAAAAAGTTTATCCATGTATTCGACAGCCTGACGGCCTCCATCGGCGTAGGAGTGGTGGTCATGAAGCTTTCCGAGCTGTTAAAAAAAGGCACCGAAACCACGGAGATAGTATCCCAAGTAAACCAATTCATAAAGGGAATGCGTACCTATTTCATACTGGACAAATTTGACAATCTTGTAAAAACCGGCCGTATAAACCCCTACGTTGCCAAAATCGCTTCATTTTTAAATGTAAAGCCCATCTGCGGTGACAACGAGGGCGAAATAAAAATGGTAGACAAGGCTCGCGGCTACACAAAAGCCGTAAAACGCCTTGTTCAAATTATCAAGGAAAACACCCCCGACATAGAAAGCCGTGTAATCGGCATCACTCATGTAAAAGCCTATGAAAAAGCCCTTGCCCTCAAGGAAGAATTGCTGGCACATCTGTGCGCCAAGGACATTCTTATCCAAGAATGCCGAGGCATCACAACCACCTATGGCAACCGCGGCGGTGTGGTGGTGGCACTGTAATGGTTTTGCCATCTCCGGAAGGAGTTCTCTCCGAAACGGACCGCTCCGCTCCCTCTCTAACCTATGTACGCCGTTGCACCCTCTGTACTACCCGCCGCACCGCATGAAAAGGGGTAGCGTGCCTGGCTTTGGATCCGGCCCGGCACCGCTGCCCATGCTAGCACCTTTCAAACGCGACGCGGCACCACCGGGGGCCCGGGACCCCATTTTCAACGGAAACGTCTATAGCAAACGACAATTAAAAACCAAACCGCCGAGGATGCGGCCGGCTTTGTCACGGGCATACAAACCATGTACAACCGTGGCCCCGTGCTGGCACGTATCCATGTGGTTTCAGATATTGAAATGAACGACACCGCGGCATAAACGCCGCTTTTTTTGCTTTCGGTTCACTCATCGTCGCTATGCCCCAATGTCACAAGCTGAGAAGCAGAAAGAATTAATAATACATAGACAAAAACAATTTAACAAAATGCGACAAGCATGATATATAAAGGTAAAATATTCCAATAGAAGGTCGTGACGTTATAGGTTAAAAAAGGAGGAAAGTTATGCGTAGAGTAAGTAAGCACATGGCATTGTTTTTGGCCGTTTTGATGGTCGTAGCACTATTGCCCGGCAGGGCGGCACCTGTATTGGCCGCCACAAGCAGTACGTTTGTTGGCGATGGCTTTACATATGTAACAACCGTGCACAGCAATTGGGCAACAGGGCATAATACCCGGTTCAGAATCATCAACACCAGCAACGATACATGGCCTCATTGGGTGTTTTCAATGAATCGCCCCCTTGGGCTACGGGTGCCAACCGGATGGGGCACTCCTTGGCAGAACAATGGCTTGTTCGTTCACCAGGATGCAAGCGAAACCACTATCAGAAACCTGGGCCATCAAGCCCCCGTTGCGCCGGGTGGCTCCGTAACAATCCACACCTACAGCAACACACAAAGATTTTTCATGCCGACGGACTTTCGTCTGCGTCCGGCAGAACTCCGATTAGTACCCATTGCCGACCGCACCTATGAGGTGCTGGAGCATTCCACATGGCAGGGTGCTTTTTTTAATCACGCCATATCGGCGGTGAATACGTCGAATCGCATTATTCAGAATTGGGAAATCCACTTCGACGTAGCAGGCGGAGGCATGAATATCAACAGTGTGCCCAATGCCCGCATCATCCAAAGCACCAGCAGCTCTGCCATACTGGCGTATATTCCGGGCGACGGACAGGTTCTTCACCCCGGACAAAACATACACCTTGGCATGATAGGCACCTTCATACCCGGGTCACACATAACAAATGTGAGGATATACGAACACATTGGCACACCATATGGCGGCTGGCCTGATTGGGTGCCGGGCCCGCCGCCAAACGGCAACGGCGACGAGAACGGCAATGACAACGGCGATGAAAATGGAAACGACGATGATGATGACGATGAGCCAACGCCAACTCCAACCCCGGATAGGGTTATCCGCCACGGCATAGAATTTGAACAGCAATTTGCCTACCACCTGACGGACTTAATACCCCCGTTTATCAATGATGTTGATATAGAAGTGTTGCGGTTTTTATATGGAATATACAGAGTGACTATTTCCGTGGATGATTGCACTATTGACCCACGCGCAACCCCTTTCTTTTTCTGGGCGTCAAACGAGGGGACGTTTCATGATGTGATTGACTACCGCGAAACCTACGCCCAATTCACATTCAAAGCCAACCCCGGAACAGCCGGCCGTAATGTGCAGTTAATGATGGGCGTAGGCGACGGACTTGGCCAAGTTGACCGTGTGGTTATCCCTCTCAAGGGCAACGACGGGGACTATCCAATTGCTTTGACTGAATTGGGAATACAGCCGTTTATGGCTTTGCCGATGGCGGCAACGGCTAATACATTTGACCCAATGGCCCCCACAAACATAGCCTTTGCCTTGGATACTTCTGCGGCCATGCGATATATTGACCCATATGTAGAAATCCCTGCTATTCTTGCGGGTTTGACAGGCTTAGCACCTTTTGGCACAAACTTTTCGGTTGTGGCGGGCGGCAGTGTTACGTCGCTTTCTGATGCACAAAGTGCTGCAAACGCGCTTGAGCGGGTGGTCTCCTATGGTGGAAGTGTTGATACTTCGCAGCTACTATCCATTGCTGCGGCAACCCTTGGCGGGGGAGACAGGCAAAATGTAATCGTGCTTGTAACAAGCTCTTGGGATGCCGAGCTTGCCTCGCAGATACATGATTTAGAAAATCGCGGGTTTATCGTACATTGGGTGACGCATGGAGAAGCATCAAAGTTGCCGGGGGTTCTAAGGCAGCTTCCTGTATTTTCAGGGCCTGTTGGCATCATGCCTTTCGGCGTGCCTCCCGGTGTCATTTTCAATGATGTGCCGAATGGCTTTTGGGCAAGACCTTTCATACATGACATGTATCTTCGAGGATTAATTCAAGGCCGTGGTGGTGGTAATTTTGACCCCGATGGCAACACGACAATTACAGAGTTTCTGGCCTTAGCATTGAGCTTGTCAGGTGTGCCTTTGCCCCAGAATGTAGGAGGCTGGCCACAAAGATATCTCCACTTTGCCATCG
>Ga0209755_10000388_pt1 | contig 82346 bp, 74 predicted proteins | sample TergutCo191P1_FD_187301 | JGI IMG/M metagenome (GOLD analysis project Ga0209755, IMG submission 187301) | Cornitermes sp. P1 segment gut microbial communities from Petit-Saut dam, French Guiana - Co191P1 (SPAdes) (version 2) | ecosystem: Host-associated > Arthropoda: Insects > Digestive system...
GACGAGCACGAGCAGCAGCGCCAGTGTCTTCTTGAGTTTTCTCATGTAAACTCTCCTTTCGAATTCTGCCCATTTTTGGGACTTTTAATTGGGAAACACAAGGCTGGGGCCTTTTTTGGCCCCTCCCAGGGGGCTTCCGTGGGCGCAAAAACAGCGGCATTTTCATGCCGCCGCAGTGCTTTTGCCGCCCCCAGGCCCGCACGTGCAAGCTCACGCCCATACGCCGCCTGCCCCAGAATGCCCCACAACCTGCCCCAGTGCCGCCGCAAAAAAAGGCATAAAAATGCCCGGCGGTTCCCGGGGCTTGTAGTAACGGTAAGCCTGTAAAGTTTTTTGATTGTCGCAGTACGCGCCAGCGCGATTCTTTTTGCCTGAATCCCTTTAATTTCCGTATGATATTTGGTATAGTAGAGGCAATGGGGAATTAATAATATGAACTGCCACGTGTACGTCTTGCTGTAAAATGATGACATTGATACTAGAATGGAGCTAGATGCTTTTGGCTCAAATTAGGTCATATCGGCTCATACCGGCTCACTGCTGAGCCGTTTTAATATACACTGAGCTTCTAGCAGTACCTGTTATTTGAATATGATTCATCTTTCAACCACTCTTTTTATCTATTGCTTGAGCTCTGCCGTACCTTGATTTCTCAAAAAAATTATATCATAAGCAGGAATTTATTAAAGACAGGATAAAAATCATGACTCTACCTCCAAAAAAATTAAGCATAATCATCCCCTCCTACAACGAAGAAAAATGCATCCCAATATTTACAGAGCGCATGGTCCCAATAGAAGCCGATATGTCAAACGCTTACAATCTAGAATTCGAATACATCTTCATAGACGACGGCTCTACCGACGCCACGCTTAAGCTCTTACGACAATTATCACAGAAAACACCTCATCTAAGCTTCATATCATTTTCCCGTAACTTCGGTAAAGAAGCGGCTATTTTAGCTGGCCTAAAATCCGCCACTGGCGATTACCTCGCCATAATGGACGCAGACCTACAAGACCCACCCGAGCTATTACCGCAGATGTACACCGCAATACTAACAGAAAACTTCGACTGCATAGCCACGCGCAGGCTTAACCGCAAAGGCGAGCCATTTTTGCGTACATTTCTCACAAAAACATTCTACAGCCTAATCAACAAAATATCCGATACACAAATAATCGACGGCGCCAGGGATTATCGACTTATGACACGGCAGGTAGCAGAAGCTGTATTATCTTTAAGTGAGTACAACAGATTTTCCAAGGGCTTGTTTAGCTGGGTAGGATTTTCTACCAAGTGGATAGATTTTGAGTATGTACCGCGTGCGGCTGGGGAAAGCAAGTGGAGTTTTGCCAAGTTACTTTGGTATTCATTTGATGGGATTCTGGCTTTTTCGGTAAAGCCGCTTGCTGTATCTTCATTTTTGGGTATATTGTTTTGTATTTTTGCCTTTTTGGGGATATTGTTTTTAGTGGTGCGTCGGATGTTATTTGGTGACCCGGTGGCTGGTTGGGCATCTACGGTTACTATTGTATTGTTTGTTGGTGGTGTGCAGTTGTTTTGTACTGGGATATTGGGGCAGTATTTGGCTAAGCTCTATACTGAAGGGAAAGGGCGGCCGATTTATATTATTAAGGAAAGGTCTGATGATTGAGCTTTGTGTTAAAACGTATGACCGATTGGCATACGGGCGACTAGCTGTGCGTAGGTTGTTCCTTTACTTGAAGAATTTACAAGTATATGGGAAACCTCAAATTTTTTGTTTTTTTTACGATATTTAGCATTTATAACCTATTTTATTAAAACCCTTGACTCCCGCATAAAAAACCAGTAAAATGAATGTCGCAAAAAATCGTTATATAAGAGAGGCAATTAATTTAATGGAAAAAGCAACAAGATATTCTCGAAAAATATGGGCAATTGTAATGGTAATTATGTTATGTTTGGGCAGTTTTGCGGGATATAGTGGAATTACCGCGGTTTATGCTGCCCCCCTCCTCCCCGTTGGCAATAATTACCATATTGACAATGATATACATATTAAAACGACTACCCCTTCTGCTCTTTATCCCCTTACATATTGTAGCTATGATTATTATGATTTACAGTTGTGTTGTATTTTGCCTGTTGCGTTTGATATAGAGCCTACTGTATTTCCTGTAGCTTTATCTGTGTCTCCTTCCGAGCCCAGTATTTACGTAGTAGAGGATAGTGTTTATGCCCCTACAGAGTTTAGGATACCTGTAGGTGAAGAGTTTAAAAGAACATTTCGTTTGACTAATATACATAACCCTTACCGTATAATAATTGACACACCTGCAAATAGGTCGTGTTTTGGACTAGCACTTTTTGGAGGATATGAGGTAATAACATGGGATATTATTCACCCTGTAATCAATTTACCACCTGGCTATGAATGTCTTATTACTAGTGGCATTTATATTAGTTCACCGCTGAACACATTTGAGGAAAATTTAGTATTTACTCGCCACTTTCTTTGTCCTATAACCCCTTCAAACCTTTGTAATTGTTTTGATAAACACCACACTGCACACTATGATATCTATCAAACAGCCTTATTACTCAGTTTTACCCCTACAGATATAGGAATATATCAACTTCGATTAAGTGCCTCTGCAGATTTGGCGCCTGGTTCTTCGACTATAACACCTCAACCAGTATCACAATGCTCTACTATCGCAGGATGTCATTGCCGTGATGTTATCTGTTCCGACTACTGTGTGGGTATGTATCCTGATCCTTGTCATTGTGATTTTAGTTGTGAACAGGCCCGACCTCCATCATCTACATATGCGGGCGCAGTAGAACGAATCATAACCTTCATAGTAAGTCAATTTCGTACAATAAACGTCACCACCCCACCACCTGGCGGCGGTACGCTTGTCATAACCTACACCCCGCCTAGTGGTACTCCTACAGTTATTCCCCCTGCTAATATGCCAGCCCCCGGTCTACCCGGAACAATAAGTGTGCCGGATGGCAGTGATGTAGTTGCTGAATTTACCCCAAGCCCAAGTAACACGCTATGTGAAGAATATAGCGTAGGAGATTGGCAGGAGAATCCGCCCAACAGCAATAACTGGCGTTATGTATTTACTGTTGATGATGACGACAGAACCATAGCTCCCGTAGAAAATAATCCAGGCCACCGCGTAGTGATCGATATTCCTCCTTATGGTGAGATTACGATAATTCACCCAGGTGGCACTTCTGGTCCTTTCAGACGTAGTCAGCTGCCAGATAATAATTATGTGATTTATGTGCCGGATGGCGCGGAAATTACTGTCATTGTTACTCCAGATGCTGGCAGGCAGGTGCATCCTAACTGGAACAATGGTAATCAAAGCCAGACTCTTACGATTAGCGGCCCAACTACTGTAACTCCGCTTCTTATGCAGATCCCCGGCCAAGATATAGATGACGGAGATGACGCATATGCTCCTGCTAACGAAGTGCCGCCACGGCCAGATCCTCTTCCTCTAGCAGAGGCAGATACCGCCGCGCCAGGCCAAGAGCTAGTACAATGGCACTGGGCTTACGTTATCGGATACCCGGACGGTACTTTCCAAGCAGATAACCCCATGACTCGTGCAGAAATGGTGCAGGTTTTCTTTAACCTGCTGGATTCCGCCAGTAGATATACCCGCATATACAACAGATTTCCTGATGTAAGCCAGACCGATTGGTTTTATCCTGCTATCGCTTACTTCGTAAATATAGGCGCACTAAGCGGATTCCCGGACGGTAGCTTCCGCCCTAATATCCATATTACCAATGCAGAGTTCGCTTCCTTTGCCGTAAACTTCTTTAACCTTGGGCGTTTTGGCATAATGTACAATGTAGAGGATATAGAAGGCCACTGGGCAGAGACCGCTATCCGTATCGGCTTCGATGCAGGCTGGTTTGCCTACTTCGGCGAAGATTATATCTTTGACCCAGATGCCCCTATCACAAGGGCGCAGGCCGTTACCCTACTAAACCACTACACGGGCCGCATACCTAATAGAAATGATATCGCCTTGTATTTAGGCACCACTCAACGTTTTACAGATGTAGACCGCTCGCACTGGGCTTTCTACGAAATTATGGAGGCCTCCATAAGCCATCATTTTATACGCCGGGATGATGTAGAACATTGGATATTGCCATAAATGCCATCAACAAAATAACACTGTTGCTATTACTAGTAACAGTTTATTTTGTTTTGATCTTCCATAATCTAGGAAACTCAGAAAGCCCACAACTGGCATGGTACGGTCAAAATCCCGCCATCATAGATTTCGGAGAGCCAGTATACATATCGCGCTTTCAGTTTATGACAGGCCATGTCAGAGAAGTCCCCTTCAAAGTAATAGCCTCACTAGACGGAGAAAACTGGCATTTTGCCGCAATAATAGAGCAACTATTCCCCTTCTCCTGGTGCGAGCTTCACATGAACACCCAAGCAAAATACGTACAAATAATACCAGCCACCGAACACTTACAGTTAATGGAGGCGGCCTTCCGTGATACTAACGATAATATAATCACGCCCTACCGCCTACTCATCCACGGAACAGGCCACCTGTTCGACGAACAGCATCTAGTCCCAAAATACATAAGCCATATGAACAGCACCTACTTTGACGAAACTTTCCACGCCCGCGTAGCCTACGAATTTATATACGGCATAACATACGTAGACGTACATCCGCCACTGGGCAAGTTCCTTATCTCGCTAAGCATACGCAACTTCGGCATGACACCCTTCGCCTGGCGTCTAGCAGGCGCACTAGCTGGCCTAACCCTGATACCGCTTATGTATTTATTCGGCTGGATGATTTTCCGTTCTCATATCTGGGCCAGCTTTACCGCCTTTATTTTCGCCTTCGATTTCATGCCATTCGTACAAGCGCGTATCGCCACGCTATGCATTTTTCTGACACTGTTTGTAGTAGCATCCTACCTATGCATGTACGCCTATAAAAACAGCAACAACTTGAAACATTCACTGCTATACCTAGCAGGCTCAGGCCTTTTTATCGGCCTAGCCATAGCGACCAAGTGGCAAGGTTTATACGCCTTAGCGGCCTTACCCTTCATGTTTTTCCCCAGCTGGCTTAAGCAATACAAAGAAAAGCGCCAGGAAGCAACCATCATCTTCGGCGCATGTTTTGTCTTTTTTATAGCAATCCCCCTGATAATCTATCTACTTGCATACATCCCCTACGTGCAAGCCATTGACACAGACCAAAGCTTTTTTGCCACAGTAATAGCCAGGCAAGAATTAATGCTAACATACCATGTCCACCTAGAGGAAGGCCACGAATTCGGCTCCAACTGGTGGGAATGGCCAATAATAAGACGCCCCCTATTACTACACACAATCCCAGTCGCTTACAATACCGTAAGCAGTATAAACTCCCTAGGCAACCCAGCCGTCTGGTGGATGGGCATTATAGCGCTAGTTTACGCCATACAATACCTAATCAGGAGGAAAGAAAACCGCCAAGCAATCAGTTTTCTACTGATAGCCTACGCGGCGCAATTTCTACCCTGGATATTTGTATCCCGAGTAACTTTTATCTATCATTACCTACCAAGCGTAGCCTTTGTTGTAATGTTAATCGCATTCTTCTTTAAAGAATTTGTAAAGGAAAGAAAGCTAATACTAGCCTACAGTGCTGCGGTATTAGGATTGTTCGTATTATTTTATCCACTACTAACAGGCGCAGAGGTGTCGCTACTGTTTGTGGAAAGATTTTTGCGCTGGTTTCCTTCTTGGGTGTTGGTGTAGAATTGCGAATGCATGATTAGCCTGTGCGTTTCCGCCGGGCATTTTGAGTCCAAGGTAGCGTTGCGCCTGGCGTTATCTCTTTGGAATGATTTCCAGCCAGTAGCCATCCGGATCCTCTATGAAGTACAGACCCATGGCCGTGTTTTCGTAACATATGCACCCCATATCCTTGTGTTTGGCATAGGCCGCATCATAATCGTCCACTATGAATGCGACATGCGTCTCGTTGTCACCCAGCTCGTATGGCTCCTTGCGGTCGCGCAGCCACGTAAGTTCAATTTGGCTTGAGGACGTACCGTCTGAGATAAAAGCCAACTCAAAACTCCCGTCTCCCGCCTTCATGCTGTTTACCAGCTCCAAGCCTAATGCTTCTTTGTAAAACTCCAGGGACTTCCCTAAATCTAGGACATTGAGATTCGTGTGTGCCAGTGTGAATTTCATGGCTGCTCTCCTTTTTGCATAATGCATAATTTAAATTTTCCGAAACACAGACTCTAGCCTTGATAACGCATCGCTTACAGTTGAGCGGGGGCATGCGGCATTCATACGCTGAAACCCTGCCCCGCTCGCACCAAACTTTGTGCCCTTATCCAACCACAGCTTTGCCTCATGTACGACCATCTCATCTAGCTCGTGCGCACCAAGCCCCAACTCCTTGCAGTCGAGCCAGGCCAAGTATGTCCCCTCGGGCTGGACCAGCTTTACTTTTGGAAGGCACCCCCTGAGGAACTCGTCGATTCTTGCCATATTCCCCTTGAGATAGACAAGCAGCTCCTCCAGCCACTCCTCGCCACTCTCGTAAGCGGCTTTGCACGCAACTAAACTCATAACGCCGGGATGCCCCAATCCGCAGACAGCGCATTCATGCGCAAACTTTTCCAACAGCTTCTTGTTTGATATGAAAATATTAGACAGCGGCAACCCGGCTAGGTTGAATGTCTTTGATGGCGATGTACACGTTACTGCGATATCTGCAAACTCTGGGGCAATATCGGCAAAAACGGTGTGTCTGCGCCCCGGAAATACGAAGTCCTGGTGTATTTCGTCAGAAATGACAAGCACGCCATTTCGCAAACAAATCTCTCCCATTTTTGTAAGCTCGTCAAGCTCCCAGACCCGCCCGCCGGGATTGTGGGGACTGCATAGAACAAACAGCTTTGACTGTTTTATCTTTGCCTCAAAATCGTCAAAATCTATGGAATATTTCCCATCGCCGTACACCAGCTCGTTGACCAAAAGCTTGCGCCTGGTGCGGTCTATCGCCATCGCAAAGGGATGATACACGGGCTCCTGTATGACGATACCATCACCCGGGCTAGTCAGCGCAAGGATGGCTATATGAACCGCCGTGACAACACCGGGCGTCATTGCTAGCCAGCTTCTCTCAACATTCCAGCCAAAGCGGCGCATGTACCAGCTGTGAACCGCATCGAAATAATTTTTATCCGGCTCTGAGTACCCGAATATGCCATGCTCAACATGCCGCTGGAGAGCCTCGGTCACGCAAGGCGGCGCCTGAATGTCCATGTCGGCGACCCACATGGGCAATGTATCATCGGGCATACCTCTTGCTGCATGGTCATATTTTATGCTGTAGGTATCTTTTCTGTCTACGATTTTGTCAAAGTCAAATTTCATGCTCTTACATCCTTTTGTGAGGCTTCTTAGCGACGCCTTCTTGCGCTCAATTGTACCTCTATGAATTCTCTAAGTCAAGCAAACGCCAAAGGTTGTGTTGTATTTTTTGCGTTCTGCTGCCCAGGTGTGATACACTAGGGGAACTAAAAGAAAGGGGCTTACTAATGAAAACAATCACATTGGGCAGGACAGGCATAAAAACGACAATTGCCGGGCTTGGATGCGGGGGATTTTCGAGAATAGGGCTTGAAAAGTATGGGCAAGCGCACGCCGCCAGGATAGCCAGAAGGGCTTATGATTTGGGCATACGCTTTTTTGACACAGCGACGGCATATGGCACCGAAGCGGCAGTGGGGGAAGGTTTGGCAGGCCTGCCTCGAGACAGCTACCATATTTCAACGAAATACCCCATATGGAACGAATGGCGGGAAAATTATGCAAAGCGGTTTAACGAAACCCTTGACGAAAGCCTGAGGCTTTTAAAAACGGATTATATCGACGTCTACAACATCCACGCCGTCTCAAAAGCTGACTACAACGATGTCAGGGACATGCTTGTTCCGGAAATGAAAAAGGCCCAAGAGCGCGGGAAAATTCGTTTTCTTGGCGTAACGGAGGGGTTTGTATCTGACACTGCCCATGAAATGTTTGATATAGCCTTAGACGACGACGTCTTTGATGTGATTATGACGGGCTACAACATCATGAACCCATCAGCTGCCAAAAAGGTGCTCCCGCGGGCGATTAAAAATAATGTAGGCGTGCTGTGCATGTTCGCTGTCCGCCACGCACTGGCAAACCCGCCGCAGATGAAAGCGGACATACAGAAAATCCTGGACAATAACCAGGGCGGCCCGGGACTCGAAGCTGCGGAAAGCGCCCTTGATTTTCTGACAAAACCGGATGCGGATGGTTTGCAAGTTGCCAAAAGCATAATGGATGCGGCATACCGGTTCTGTGCGCACACGCAGGGCGTTCACGTCACCCTAACCGGAACCTCCAGCGAAAAGCATTTGGCGGCCAATATCGACTCTATTGCATCAACTAAGCTCCCACATGATGCCCTAGAAAAGCTTGAGCAGCTATTCGGCCTTTCAGACTGCGTTTCCGGACAGTGAGGCAGGCTCTAATCCGTGAAGGTTTGAGTCCAATACAGCCTGCCGTTTTCATCCATCACCACTCCCACACCCATGCGCCCAAAGGCGCCGTTTAATATATTCGCCCTGTGCCCCGGCGACGCCATCCAGCCGCGCACTACGTCCTCGGGAGTCCTGTGCCCCGCAGCCAAGTTTTCGCCTGCTGTCAGATAATCGACATTGTTTTCGGCAAATGCCGTAAAAGCGTCCCTTCCATCAGGCCTGGTGTGGGAAAAATACTCGATTATCTCATTGGCTCGCACCATCGCAGTATCTTCCAGTGCTTGGGTTCTGTAGAAGGGGGAGATGTTTGCCCTTTCCCTTTCCAGATTTGTAAGCCTAAACACATCTTCGCTAAAGGACTCTAAATTGACCACAGTAATGGTCAGTGTCCCTGCCACTCCATTTGCCGCAGTAACAGTTATAGTCGCCTCGCCGGGCGCAACTGCCAAGAATGTGTTCTCCCCGGTGAGCGAAATTTCGTCGCCGCTCACGCCTACCGTCAAAGCCGCGTCAGATGCGCCATCCGGTGTGATCCTTATGAAAAACCTGCCCTGGTCGCCAACTTGGTAAGAGCGCCGGTCGGTGCTTATGGTTATTGACGACACTGGCTCAATCACGATTACTGTGACGGTTTCCTCTATCCCCCCTACAGATACGTTGATTGTGGTTGTGCCTTGGTTGTGCGCAATAATAGTGCCATCCTCCGAGACCCCTGCGACCCCTTCATTCTCGGAAGTGAATATTATTTCCCTATCTGTTGCGTCTTCAGGCAGGATTTCCGGAAGAATTGTTGCGCTTTCTCCCCTATGTATTGTTATTTCATCCACATCAATCGATATGGAGTCTACAGCCACATAAACTACTACTGTTGCCGTGCCTGTCACGCCGTTCGGCGCCGTTGCGACCAGCTCTGCAGTCCCTTCGCCCACAGCTGCCCATCGCCCGCTGCGCCGCCTCAGGACTCTATTGTCGCTGGAAGTTAGCTCAAATCTCTTGTCTGCTGCGTCCTCAGGCAGTATAATAACTTCTGGTGTGACATTTGTCCCCCTGGCGAATGTTTCGGCGTCCAGAAGGATTATGATGCTTTCGACTTCAATGAGTTCAGGCATTTCAGGCACTTGCGGAGTTGCCCGCCTGTACGGCCGATCTGTCGGGTCTGTTGCCCCAGGCGATGTTGCAGACCCTGCAGCTCCAGAATCCGGGGGGGGCGGTTGCGGAGTTTGGCCCTGGCAGGCAAACAGCAGACTTGCCAGTGTTAAAGTTAATAGTATGACGGCAATTGCCTTAATCCTGATGTGTTTCATATTGCCCCCTGAACAGTTACTTGTTATTCACTACCCCCTAGAGTATCAGATTTTACGATAAATTTCAAAATATTTATATGGAAAGTAGGTTGTTTGTTTGAAGTATCTCTTTACCAGCGATTATTGCGAGCTGGCGCACCCCTCGGTTTTGGAGGCGTTTTCCGCTGTCGGGAACACCCAATTCGAGGGTTATGGCCTGGATGAGTTCTCTATGAGGGCAGCAGAACTTGTGCGGGAATTGACCAAGGCGCCTTCGGCCGATGTTCATTTCATTTCGGGGGGCACTCATGCTAACTTGGTTATGATTTCTTCTATGCTACGTCCCCACGAGGCGGTCATTGCGCCTGTTACCGGACATATTTTTGTGCACGAAGCCGGGGCTATCGAGGCGACGGGCCACAAGGTTTGCACAATGAGCGGCAAAAATGGCAAGCTCAACGCCGCAGAGGTCGAGGCGGTTGTGAAAGCGCACTGCGACGAGCATATGGTAAAGCCCAAGCTCGTTTATATTTCGCAATCGACTGAGTGCGGCACTGTTTATAATAAGGCGGAGCTAACTGAATTGTCTGATTGCTGCAAAAGAAATGGGCTCTACCTGTATATGGATGGAGCTAGGCTTGGCATGGCCCTCTGCAGCCATGTGTGCGATTTGACCTATAGCGACATTGCCGGTCTTGTCGATGCTTTTTATATCGGCGGCACTAAAAATGGCGCACTGTTTGGCGAGGCCATCGTCATCTGCAATGACGCTCTTAAAGATGACTTCCGCTTTCTAATCAAGCAGCGCGGAGCAATGCTGGCTAAGGGCGCTGCAATCGGCGTTCAATTTGAGGCGCTTTTTAAGGATGGCCTGTATGACAGGCTGGCCGAACATGCTGTCAGCATGGGGAGAAAGCTTGCTGCCGGAATTAGGGTAGAGGGCTATAGGCTGTTGCATCAGGCGGACACTAATCTGGTCATTCCGGTGCTGCCGACCGGGCTTGCTGACCAATTGCGCGAAAAATATGGTTTCCAAGACTGGGAGGCTCTGGGCGACCAAGTGGCTATCCGCTTGGTGACGTCTTGGGCCACTCCGGAGCGCATGGTGGATGAGTTTTTGGCTGATTTCCGCCGCTTTGGGGCAAAGGAAGCACCGGAAAGGCCGACTATGGACTGGGGCATAAGGGGGTAGGTGCTTGCACTTCACTTAGATAGCTGCTGCCGGGCGGTTTGCTGTGTTTTTTTTGCGTAAGTAGGGCGACAAGACCCGTACTAGCGAAAAAACGCAGTAAATTGACCGGTAGCAGCGGATGGTTTGCAGGAGTGTGGGCTAGTAATGTAGGGGTTGCTATTCAGTGCCTGCTATCAGTCCGGCATTGAGAAGCCTGCACACTCCTCTACGCTCGGTCAGTTCCGTAGCAGTAGCCGGAATTCCCTTTCTACGATGAGCGCACAGGCTTCTCAATGCCTAATACTAGGTTTTCTTGGCTGGCACTGAATTGTTACATGTAGGGTGCTGATATAAGAGCCTGCGTTCTAAACTTTGTTGATATCTCTTTGTCGGTAATGTATAATTAAAACCCATGGTGCATAGAGCATGTTGTATTTTCAGAAAATTATTTTTAAAAAGATTGAAAGGAATTTTTGATATGTCTAAAAAAAGAAAAGTAATAATCACAGTCGCTCAGACGGGCAATTTCCAAGGAAAAGCCCAGAACCCCGGCTTGCCTGAGCAGCCGGGCGAAGTTATCCAGTCAGCATACGAGTGCTACAATGCCGGGGCGTCGATCGTCCATATCCACGCTAGAAACAAAGAGGGCAAGTCCTGCAACGATCCCAAAATTTTTGCCGAAATCAACAGCGGCATCCGCGCTAAGTGCAACATTATCACTCAAAACTCCACCGCCCCCGGGACGCGCCCGGGCGCCGAGGCGGATGATGGCGTTGCACTACTGTATGACGACAGCATCAAGGGCGCTTTGCCTGAGATGTGTTCACTTGACACTTCGCTCATCACGACGGTTTGGGAAGACCTTTCCTTTATTTACCGCTGGGAGCGCGATTGGCTGATTAAGCATGGCCTGCGCATGAAGGAGCTTGGCATCAAGCCTGAAATTGAAGCTTTTAACATGGAGTCCATCGAAGATGTCTTCCAGCACCTTGTTCCGGCAGGCGTTTGCAGGCTCACCGACGACCCCAACGAGCCTATCAACCTGACATTTGTAATGGGCATGAACAAGGTCAGCCAGGGCGCTATCAGCTATACGCAAAAAAACCATGACTACATAATCGATTTGGTCAACCAGAACAAAGGCCATGCCAAGGTCAACATGTCCACTATGGCTATTGCCGTGCATCAGCTGCATGGCGTCACTTATGGCCTCCTCAAGGGTTGCCATGTCAGGACGGGCATGGAGGATAATATTTATTACCGATATGGCGAGCTTGCCAAATCAAATGCGCAATTGGTCGAGCGTATGGTCCGAATTATTGAGGAGCTGGAGATGGAGGTTGCGACTCCTGACGAAGCCAGGGCAATGATTGGGCTCAGGCCTCTGTCGTAGCCTGCGAGAGGGGTGACTTATTTATGAAGCTTGATGGCGTTAAGCACATTGGCATCATCGGCCTTGGGATGATTGGGGACAGTTTGGCTGTCCTCACGACCGGGCATGGGTATAAGACGACTTGCGTCTGCCGCCGCCCTGAGATGATTCCTGAGTACAAAAAGACATATGACAACTATTTTCGGCAAATGATCGATCAGGGGCTTATGCCCGAGAAGCAGCTTTCGATTTGCGAGAAGTACCTCAGTTACACCACGGATTATGGCGCGATTGCTGATTGCGAAGTTATTTTTGAGTGCGTAAACGAGAATCTTGAACTCAAGTTTGACATTTTGGCAAAAATCGAAGAAAACTGCCATAATGTAAGGGCTATTTGTTCGGTTAGCTCGACAATCGTGCCGGATGCCATGGGGCAGAAAATGACGAAATACAAGGATCGCCTCGTAGTTACGCACCCTTTTAACCCTGCGCACATGGTGCCGTTCTTTGAGTGCTGCGGCGGCGCAGAAACGGCCCCCGGAGTGCTTGAGTTTGCCATGGGTCTGCTGGAGGCAATGGGGCGCAAGCCTGTCGCCCTGAAAAAGCCCGCCCCCGGGTTCATAGGCAATAGGCTGCAGTTTGCGCTGTGGCGCGAGGCGCTGAACCTCGTTGAAGAGGGCATATGCGACCCGCGCGACGTTGATACTTGCCTAAATTACAGCTTCTGCCCTCGCTACACCTCGATTGGCATTTATGAGCATTTTGACAATGGCGGCCTTGAATTAAACCGCGCAGGCTGCAACGGCATTTTCCCCTCTCTGAGCAACATCGACAGTGCCCCTCCAACGGTCACCGATCGCATCGCCAGCGGGGAAACCGGGCCGCGCTCTGAGAGCAAGAAGGGCTTTTACGACTGGAATGGCGTAGACATGAAGGCATATCAGGAGCGGGTAAACGCTCCATACTGGAGGTTCGTCAATTGGGACCTCCCTAGGGAATAGGAGGCATTTTTATGGTGCACGACAATAATAAGAGCGGGGAGTATGCAAAGAATTTTGTCCAGGAGCTCCAGACTCCGCCGGGCATGCTTGCCCCCGATTTCGAGAAGCTCTACAATAGCTTCGCCACCCGCATTTTGTGGATGGACAATAATGTCTGCCCCGGCGCATTCCAGATGAATACGGCCTGGTACAAATCTGTGCCTGAGCGAGACCCAATTTTTCCGGAGCATGAGCACCCCTACGCCGAAATCGTCGGCTTTTTCGGCTCGAACCCTGACGATCCTAACGATTTAGGCGCTGTCATCGAGTTTGCCGTAAATGGCGAAATGCATAGGCTCACCCGCTCGACAATGCTCTTTGTCCCAACTGACGTGCCACATGGCCCTGTAAGGATTCTTTCGGTAGAGCGCCCGGTTTTCCACTTCTCTGTTGTAATGAATGCCGAATATGCAGAGGCAAAGGACGTCTATAAGTAGAAGGCATAAGAAGCGGGGGGCGGCGTCCCCTGTCTTCGCTGGTCTTTGAAGGAGGCTATATGGCAAAAATTGTATCACTTGAAGAGGCTGTCCGCCACGTGAAGGACGATGCGTTGCTTGTGGTCGGCGGGTTCGGCTCTTATGGTAGTCCGGAGGAGCTGTTGGAAGGGCTTGCCGCAAGGTACGAGAATGACCGCTCCCCAAAAAACATAACCGCAGTCTGCGGCATAACCCCGGGCGACAAGCTTGAGATTCAAGACGAGCCGGGCAGGGGGTACAATCTTGGCCTTAACAGGTTGAGGGCCAAGGGACTCATCTCGACCGTACGCTGCGGCAACCTCACCGACGCACGCGCGATTGCATATGCCGTCGGCGACAACGAAATCGCAGGATACCTTCCACCAATGGGCGTTATGGTCAACTTGTTTAGGGCGATTGCGGGCGGGCGGCCAGGCCTCATCACCAAGGTTGGGCTTGGCACATTCTGCGACCCCCGCAACGAGGGATGCGCCGTCAACGATAGTGCGCGCAAGCAAGGTCCCATCGTAAAGCTTATGGACATCGATGGCGAAGAGTATCTATTCTACAGCGCCTTTAAGCCGGACGTCTGCTTCCTCAGGGGCACCTACGCCGATGAAGATGGCAATATCTCCATGGTGCATGAAGGCTTGCACGGCACAGAGCTTGAGATAGCCATAGCGACCCGCAATAGCGGCGGCATTGTCATCGTTCAAGTGCAGGACATAGTAAAGTGCGGATCTATCCCAACTAGGGAAATCAGGCTTCACGAGAAATTTGTCGATTACATCGTCAAGGCGGAAAACCCTGACAATCACCGCCAGTGCTATGTCACGCCCAAGTTGCGCCCGGAGCTTACCGGTGCGGTCAAGCTGGCCGGCGGCGGGGTGAAGCGGCTTCCGCTCAGCCTGCGCAAGGTCGTTGCGCGCCGCGCTGCCATGGAGCTCAAGCCAGACCTGATTATTAACTTCGGAAGCGGCATGCCGTCCGGCATAGGGAGCGTTGTAGCGGAAGAAGGGATTGGGCAGGGGATGACCGCATCTGTTGAATCCGGCCCTATGGGCGGGCAGGTCCAAGAAGGCATGGCATTCCCAGGTGTCGCCAATGCCGACGCTATCTTTACACAGACGGACACTCTCGACATGTACGACGGCGGCTTGCTCGACATCGCTTTTCTTGGCGCTGCCGAGATAGACGAGAAGGGCAATGTCAATGTTTCAAAATTTGCGGGCCGCTGCATCGGTGCGGGCGGGTTTATCGACATTTCGCAAAATACGAAAAGAGTCTATTTCATGGGCAACTTCACAGCTGGAAAGCCCAAGCCGGAAATAGAGATTACCGATGATGGCCTGAAAATAGTGAATGACGGCAGCGAGATGAAGTATGTCAAAAAGGTTCAGCAGGTTACGTTCTCCGGAGAATATGCCGTGAAGAGTGGGCAGGAGGTTACGTACATATCCGAGCGCGCTGTGTTTAAATTGACTCCGGATGGGCTGATGCTCGCGGAGATTGCTCCCGGGGTCGATTTGCAAAAGGACATTCTCGGCAAGATGGAATTCGAGCCGCTTGTCAGCCCGGATTTAAGGCTTATGGACGCAAGGCTGTTTTCTGAGGACCCGATGAAGTTGTAAGCCGATAAAACATAGCGCAAAAAAATTGCCGTAGCGATTGAAATCACAACCGCATACGGCAATTTTGCTTCTTTGCCGAGAAAATTGCCTATGGCCTTTTTGATTTAGTCAATCAGGCGCCTCGCATTGCCTGAAATAGCGAGCACGTTCTCATACGACGCATTAACGCTCTTGCTGATTTTGTCCACGGATTCGTTTATATGCTTTATCGCAACGTCCGCTTTTGTGGATGCGTCTTTCGTCCGCTTCGCTGACTCGTCAGAGCTTTTTGAAAGTTTTCTTATTTCTTCCGCAACCACCCCGAACGCTTTGCCGTGCTGCCCGGCGCGCGCCGCCTCAACCGATGCATTAAGGGAGATTATGTTGATGTTCATCGCAATTTTTTCGATATCTGAAATCATCCTGTTGTAAGACGCTATAACGCTATTTATCGCTTGCACGTCGGAAACTATTGTCTCAGTGACGTTCTTTATATCTGTAGTGTCGTTTAGCACGGAGTCGAAGCGCGCCATGTTGTCCACGGCTGCGGAATGATCCCTCTTTGCGTCATCATGCGCTTTTTTCAGGCAGTTCTGGGGGACGTCAATGCCTTTCGCCAGCCTCTGCGCCATTTCATAACAGGTATTGCACCCACATGCGCCACAGTCGAAACGCTTTCCTTCCTCGTCATACTTGCCGAGCGCAGTGTATGCGGCATCAAGAGCGGCTTGGGTAAACGGAGCGGAGCGAACCGGCTGGGGGGTATATTTTCTGTAAAAATCGTTAAGCTGAAGGTTCCTGTCAAATTCTGCAAAAATCTCATTTAGATACTGCCCTTGATCATGCTCCAGCGCCGTTTGGCGAGCCTTGTGCATAACACTGCCTATGTCGAACATGTTCACTGCGCCAACCTCTCCGTGATGGACGCAGCCCGTACCAACATTGCACCCTTCCATGCAGTTAAGCACGTCAAAAAGCGCCGGCAATTTTTGCGGAGATGCCTGGGCATATTCATCCAGAGCCACATACACCATCTGCGCCCCTTCAGACTTGTCTATCCTGAGCCCTTTCCCGAAGTAGTGCTCAACGTTTTCCCTCAAGCCGCCGGGAACAGGGTATAGCACACCGAGCCCCGCTTGAAAGTTATCAAACCCACTTGCCTGCGGAGGAAACGTAATGCCCCTGTCTTGGATGTACTCCTGCAAATGCTTGAAGGTTATGTTGTAGTCCACAAGCCCTGTATCATCAAACTCGTGAGCTTTTGCTATGCAGGGGCTGAGTGCCGCAATCTTTGTGTTCACATTGCTATATTTCTTCATATAGATTGCTGTGCACAGCATAGGCGATTGTACCGGCGACAAATATTTCACGAGCTCATTCTTGTGCATCAGTATGTAATTGACTATCGAAGGGCATGGCTGGGAAATAATTGGGCCAACGCCGCCCTTTTCTATATGTCGGATATGCGCCCAAGTGCATATGTCGGCACCCAGCGAAACATCATAGATTTTTTGGGCGCCCAGCGAGCGCAGCCATGAAAGCATCCTTGGCCAGTCGCTGAAGTTTGTTTGTATCGCCGGTGCTGCAAACAGGCTAATCGGGACACCATTGCTCAAGTCCTCAAAGAACTTCTCTGTATCGTCCTCGTATTTCCTAGAACCATGGTGGCAGACCAATAGGCAGGCGCCGCAAACGACGCACTGGTCATTGTCAGCCTCAACTTTGATAGACCCCTCGGCATCTACAGTTGAGATATTTGCCTCAGCAATTGGGCAAACTCTCACACAACGGTTGCACCCAACGCAATTTTCTAGCGTGTTGGTTATCAGCTTTCGCATTATAAAACTCTCCCATTATTTTTACATCAGTCATGTTAAAACAAAGACCATCTCAAAGCAAAGGCCTACGCCGAACTTAGCCCAAGCACTCACTAATTCAGGACGCCCAATGAGTGCCCAAGAAAGGATGCGATACTTTTCGTGCAATATTTTATCAGAACATTGATGTGGTTGCAACAGAGTAGATAAATTAAATATCAAAACACCTATTTTACACCAATTTTGCCGACTTTTTACCAAAACACGAAAATCAGGCAATAAAAGCGACCGTGAACCCGCTGCGGCTTGTCGCAGAAACTATAGCATGAGCGGCTAAAAGCGCCCTGCCCTTAGAGAAATTACAGAAGCAATCCAGTTTGCTTTGCCAGCTCGGCCCCCTCTTCGTAGTCGCCCCGCAACAGAAAAAGTGAGAGGTCGCTGAGAAAACGTTTTGTCTGCCTTGAGCAGGTTTTTTCTTCCAAAGCTCCCATGGCATCTTCCGCAGATCTTTTGTCATAACCTTCACAGGCAGCTTGGATCGCTGCTAGTTGCGTTTTCAAAAAGTCCAAATCCTCGACACCCTCATCGTCCTGATTCTTGCCGCTTTTCTCGGCACTTTCTTTGAGGGCGGCAACAACCCCTTTAAAGCATTGCAGCAGCGCAGGCGTTTCTGCTATGATGATTGCTTCCTCGCTGTTCCTTCCCGCTTTTTCTAGGATGTTCGCAACGCTCGCAAGGTTTTCTTCACCAATGCTCACCAAGAGGTTTTTCATAGAATGGATGCTTAGGATATATGTCTTGAGATTTCCCGCATCAAAGGATTGCTTGATCATAAATGCATCCAAAGCAGTTATGACCTTGTCGGCGTCTCGTAAAAAATGTTCCATCGGCAAAGCTTCCCATTTCTGCATAGATTGAGTTTTCTCGTACGAATCGTACACTGCCGCAATCACTTCTAGTGACTGCTTTTCTCTAATAAAGCGATTCAGGCATGCGTCAAGCACGCGCGTGTCAATGGGCTTGGAAAGATAATCGTCAAATCCATTTTGCATAAACACTTCGTCCTGCCCTATGATAGCGTTGGCCGTGAGTGCGACAATTGGGTGCTCATAACCCATTTTGCGCAAAAGCCCCACCGTTTCAATGCCGTCCATGCTCGGCATCATGTGATCCATAAAAATTATATCATAAACATTCCCGGCCAGGACTTTGTCGACGGCTTCCTGACCACTGTAGGCTACGTCAAATTTAATTTGGTAGGGAAGAAAGAGCCCCTTTGCGACATATAAATTCGTCTCCTGATCGTCCACAACCAAGACAGAACCGTAGGGCATCGGCTCAAAAATAAACCAAGGCATCTTCTTGCCAATGGAGCGCGCTTCAAAGTTTTCCAAGTCTTTCGACAGCACTTCCCCTATAATTTCCTCTCCGGACGACCGCTGGGGCAGCAACACGGAGACGCAGGTCCCTGCGCCGGGGGTGCTCCTCACGTCAACCTTGCCGTTCATAGCTACTATCAGCTTGTGCGTTATTGCCATGCCCAAGCCGGTACCTTGAATATACGACCTTTCGTCAAAGCGTATGTATTCTTCAGCGAAGAGCCTGTTTACTTGCTCTTCGGTCATACCCCTTCCAGTATCTTTTATGCTAATAGACAGTCCAAACTCTCCCGCACTGCCATCTGAGCTGTCTACTGCATAGTTTTGCGGCGCCAAAGCTATAGGTTCGCGCAGGAAGGACAATTCTATCATTCCGTCATCTGTATATTTGAATGCATTTGATATAATATTGTTCAAAATCTGCTTCACGCGCAGCGAATCCCCGACAATCACTGACGGCAAGCTAGAATCCACATTCAGCTTAAACTGAATATGCCTGTTAAGCGTATGTATAGTGTTTAACTGAACGACATCGCTAATCAGGTTCGCCAAATCGTAGGGCCTTTCGTCGAGGTCCAGCTTGTCCGATTCAGCTTTTGACAGGTCTAGCAAATTGTTAATCAGTTCCAGCAGCAAAGTAGATGAATTGTATATCCGCTGGAAGGCTTCCAAAGTTGTATTTGAATGCTTTGTTTGCCGCAGCTGGATTTCTGTAATGCCTAAAATAGAGTTTAAGGGAGTGCGGATTTCGTGGCTCATCCTCGCAAGGAACCTGCTCTTCGCCCTACTTTTTTCTTCGGCGGCTGCAATCAGGTGAATGTCCGCAATCAGGTGCAGCTCTTTAATGGAAGCATCGCGCTCTTGCGCAACATAGAGGTTGGCCATGGCATGTGCGGCCATCTTTAAGAAAAGGCGGATTTTTGGGCAGCTGCAAAACTTTCTGTGGAGGGCGCACGCATCTATATCCCCATCCTTTGCGTCAATCAGCTGGATAGCGCCTACCGACCTGTTCTGCCCATCAAGAGATGCCGTGAGCGGGAACACAGAGACCGCACATGTCTTATTTCCCACGAGCTCATCAAATTTTTTTATTTCGGAAAAGTCAAACTCGCTGTCCGCATATACATCCTCTACTGTGACAATCTCGTCATTGGCGACAGCATATGCAATGATATTTTCAGTATTGTCGCACGCTATGGGAGGCAAGCCAAAAAATTCACCCATTGCCTGCGCAGAGTTAAACTGCGTGTTCTTGGAGGTGTGCAAATGAAGCATATCATCTTCTGGAGTGAACAGGCTGCCGCCCTTCGATGCTGTGACCGCTATCATCTTTGATAGGACGATTTCCAGCAGTTTGTCATAATTTGTCTCTATATTAAACGCTAAAAAGGCATCGAGTGTTTTTTCAAAGTTGTAATCCGTGTCGTATTCTGTCATGCTATTAATCCTTACGCCATTTTCTTCTGGGGTATCAGACATTTGCAGAAAGCTCGGCAGACAGCAGGGGGCAACTACATGAGGTCATTGTCCGTGTGCAGTTATTTCCACTTTTGAAGGGATTTCGCATACTTTTCTTGCTCCAGCATGTTTAGTTGCAGCTTGATTCGGTTGTTTAATATCGGCGCAGAGAAAAAGTTCTTTTCAATAAAATCCGCAATCCCCATCCTAAAGCCTTTTGCCTCCATTTCTGTGTCCTGTGCTCCGGACAGAAACATAACTGGTATGTCCCTGTATTGCCTGTTGGTTTTCAACTTGCGCAGCACCTCAAATCCGTCCATCTCAGGCATTTCGATATCGCACACGATGAGATCCGGCTTGAGGTTTTCCATTATTGAGAAGAATTTCGCAGCCGACGAGACCGTCACCACGTTGTAGTAGCTTTTCATGGCAGTATCAAAAGTGGACAAAAAAGTGTCGCTGTCATCGAGCGCAACAATGGTTTTTAACTCCATTTTCGGTTGGGCTATGCCGTCATCGGTCTTTTTCGACAGTGCCCGGAGCTGCAAATTAATCCGATTAATTAATATCGGCGCAGAAACGTAAGCTTTCATAATAAAATCCGAAATGCCCATCTGAAAAGCTCTTGTTTCCATTGAATTGTCCTGCAACCCGGTCAGAAACATGACTGGGATGTGTGAATATTTCTCGTCGGACTTTAGCTTGCTTAATATGTCAAAACCATTCATCTCGGGCATTTCAACATCAAGCACGATTATTTCCGGCATGAACTTATCCAGCAGGGAAAACAATTTCTGCCCCGATGACATGGTAATAACTTTGTAGTGACGCCTTAACGCCGCATCAAATTTAGCAAGGAAAGTATCATCGTCATCACATACAAAAATGGTTTTATTCTCCATAAGAATACATACCCCTTCCTCATAAGAAAAGTAAGTGAAAGTTAAGAGAGGGCTAAGTATACATCTAATTTAGCTGTTATGTCAATACTTTTTTGCCTTTTTTTATCCGCTTTAAAGCTGATCAAAAAAGGCAAATGCCGTCTCAGTATGGCTCTATTAGAGCCGCATAAATACGCAGTCTTTCGTCATCATCCACGTTTGTGCAGGTTGACAATATTAGGAAACGCTGCGTGCCGCTGGGTGCACCCCGAACCGACCCCGCTACTGCGGCAGCGGTCAGTTGCGTAGGGTCATTGACTGTGTACCAGACATTAACAACTCTTGCCGCGACAATGCGGTACACTAGGGTTTCTTGCGCTGAGAGTATTATACGTATGTATTGGTGCTCCGCCAAAAACGCCGGGTCGCGCAAGCGGTGAAGCGGTGCGAACATGGAGCCATTTCTCATGTTGTGGCCATAAATTATGCTTACCTCATCATCAAAAACCGAACTGTTTCTGTAATCCATAAAAATTGCGCCCGACGCGTTTCTCCTGCCTTGAAAAGTCGTATTCAGATACCGGCTGTTGTCCCGCCCCTGCACTATGGGATAATTTATAAGGTTTTCAATTCTAATCCAGCCTATAAGGTCCGGATTGATCTGGCGCAGGGTTTCCATTGGGTCTTCAAGCCCTTCCAAACCCTGTAGCATATCGGGTAGGGGGGTCGCATGTTCCGCTGTCATTACAGCATCTGGCAACTCGGGCTGCCCATCGCTGTGGATTTCTGGGGCTTGGGGAAGCGGATGGTGCATAATCGCAATCATCTCGAATATGTCCCGCAGCTCTTGATACTCAGCGCGCGCCGCAGTACCTTCGAGGTGGTTTTCTATTAGCCTATATGATGAGAGTGCAATAAGAAAAACGCCAATAGCAATAAGCGGTGCGAAAAGCATGCTCCTTCTTGCTACTGGGTCAAATCGCGCAACGAAAATCAAGGAAAAGTAAAGCATCCTCCCTCTTGCCATTGCGCCAAATCGAGTTTTGTTTTTATATAGCTGTCTCATGAGGCTACTGTACAGTATTTTCTTTGGTTTGTGAAGTGTTTTTTTGCTTGTTGTCAAGCCACCGGAGCTTGTTATGGGATTTGCGCGGGGAGATGCGCGCAATAGGGTGGGGAGATAATTACGGTTTCGCAAGCTCCGGCGGCGGTTGACCTCTTGTGGGGTTATCTATCATTAATTTAGAGCGTGTTGTCCTGCCACCATAGCCTTCTGTGGAGTTGCGTAAGGCTGCGAGTGTGAGTGCTGCGCCGCTGAGGACGGACGGCGCACCGTTACACTTTTATAGGGACTTCCCCGCAGGTGGCAGGATTGCGCCCCGCGATGGGCGAGTGTAAAAAATTCCTGCTTTATTTGCCTAGTGTTTAAAACGTTTTCTAACACCTATTTTAGCTGATATTTTTGATTTGTAAATCGGCCGACTAGACTATCTTTTTTGCTCGTCTGGATAGACTATTCCAGCGCCTTTGCCAGCTTGGCGCGGCGGTCTATGTCCAGCTTTTGGTAAACTGACCTCAAGTGCGCCCTGACTGTGTTCTCGCTTACGAAAAGCATGTCCGCTATTTCGTGGTTGCGCATGCCGTCGGCAGCCAACTTGGCTATTTCCAACTCCCGCTCTGTCAGTAAGGACGGCCGCTCACTTGCTGTAAGCGTGTTGTGCAGCGACTTCCACCCTGCATGATATTTCCCCTTATGCTCGTTAAACTTTGGCAAAAGCTCCGGGTAGCCCTTTTCAATAATCTCATCGGGCAGCCCGTGCAATGGCCGGGAAAACCCTGCAAAATAGTGGAGCATTCCATCCGGCAACGCTTTTTTTACTGAGAACTCCAAGTATTTTGCAGCCTGGGTGCGGTCGCCTATGGCAGAAAATCCCACCGCCATCAGAAATGATTGGAAATATTCAGAGAAAACTGTGAAGTTCTCTTTAGGAATCGCCTGGCAAAACCCTACCAACCGCGCGAAGTCGCCTTGGTTCATCAAGTAGAGCACATGCACTGCCGCAGCATTTTTCTTGATGGGCGCAGGCAGCTTCCACGACAGGAACTCAGTATTCTTGAGCCAGTCGGCCAAGTTCGCAAAATCCCTAATGTCGGACAAGAGCGCCCCGCGGACAACATCGATAGCGTAGTTAAGCGCTGAGCCGACTTGCACTGATTCATTTGCCGCGCGCTCTATTTCACTTAGAGCGTGCTTCCAGCCTTCAGCATCCGCTTTGATAATTGCGATTGAAGAAAGCAGCCTTGTTGCGCCGAGCTGGACGATTTTTTGGTTCTTGCCCTCTGCCAAGAAGGCCGCCTTATATGCAAGCACCTCCGCCTTTGCTGCCTCGCACCGCAAAAATGCAAGCTCCGCGCGATATAGCGCATCTGCACCGCTCCCATGCCCATCTGTCAGCACGGTGTATATGCTTAGAAATTCCTCCAGCATGTCCGCTTCCCTGTCCGCTTCGCCGACACCTAGGTGAAATGCATTCAGCTGCAGGTGTTCGTAAAACGCCCATGGGGCTTGCGGGAGAATCACCTGCGACCCCCCCCCTTCAAACATGGCTTCTGCTGCACGCACAATTGGAAGCATTTTTTCCAAATTCGGAAAATGCAAGTATGCGGACAGCAGCAGCCATTCGGCTCGCAATTTCCCATTTTTGGGCAGTGACTCATCAAGCTCGGCCATAATAGCTTTAAACGAGGGGGAGCCATCATCATTGAGCCTGATTGCCCAAGCCACATGAAGCATGGATAGCGGGTGCCTCTGCCTGATGTCTGGGGGACAGTCTTGCGATATCAGTATGGCGATATCGTGAAATGTCTTGTCGCCGAACTTCGCAGACGTTAGTTCTAAAGGGTCTAAGGAGAGAATCATCTCGTAATCGCTCATTTGTGCATAAAACTCCAAATCTTCCGCAAGTTTGCCATCGTTGCCCAACATCTGCGTTATGGCGACGATTCGAAAATTTCCCCTATTGTGGCTTAGCAATGCCGCCAGCACCTGTATAGGCATCGCATGCAAGAGAAAGTGGAAATTATCTATCACCAGCCATGTTTTGCGCTCGCACCTAATTGAGCGGAGCGCATCGCAAACGCCCCCGATGGTAAGAGCATTTGGGAAATCAATTTCCTGCAAGCACTTTCCAGCGAGGCTGTCTATTTTTTCTATTTTCCGGCACAGTCTACGGTAGAGCGCATCCGGAGCTTCGTCTTGAGCTGTAAATCGGTAAACAGCTTCGCCGTGCGCATCTGCATCTTCGAGGCAGCTGCACACGGCAATAGCATCCCTGCCTCCAAAAGGCGCTTCGATAATGGCGGCCTTTGACATGGCAAGTATTTCAAACTTTTTTCGTAATCGTTCGGAATAATAAAATGGAATGACACCAAATGCTCCCGCACTCTCGGTGACGGTCGCTGTACCTCTGTTAATATCATACATAGTCCACTACTCCTCCAAGCAGCCGAACCCCACTTTATTTTTCCACGCCACGTTAATTCTATTGGAAAATCCATAACTTGTCAATAGGCCAAATAGAGTTTTTCTTGACGGATGTTGTCTCTTTGCGATAGACTGTGTATATGGGAAAGGACATCCTTTCTTAAAGGGTGTCACAGGAAGGGGATAAATCAAGTGCGTCTGAAAAAGTCATCATACATAGTCAACATAATCCAAAACACACTAAACCACATGGACGGCAGGCTGGTTGACCACGGCAAACGAGTGTCTTACCTTGTATATAAGGTTCTAAAAAGACAAAACAAATACACACAGGAGCATATGAGGGACATTTGCATACTTGCGTTAATCCATGATATTGGCGCTTACAAAACTGAAGAAGTGCATAATATGGTCGCTTTCGAAACGGGTGCTGTCTGGGAGCACTCCGCATATGGATACTTATTTGCGAAACATTTTTCGCCTTTAAAGTACATATCGCCTGTCCTGCTGTTTCATCATGCTGCATTGAAGGACTTGGAGTACCTTCACCCCAGCTACCATGAAATAGCGCAGATAATTTTCATTGCAGACAGGATAGACGTGCTGGCGCTTTCTGGCATTGAGAACTGGGATGCTTTCGTTGACAGCTTTGATAAGCTCTGCGGAACTTTGTTCTCTGCGCACCTGGTAGACCTCTTTTTCCGAGGCGAAGGCTGCATTACGCAGGACGATTTGAAGTTCGATTACTCCCCAGAGTTTATCGACATTTTATATAATAGCGATTTTTCTGCCGAAGGGGTGGACGCCTATTTGAACATGGTGGTGCTGTCTATCGAGTTTCGAAGCCCGCAAACGATGAACCATACGTTCGCACTTATCAAAACCTGCGAAATATTGGGGAGGAAGGCGGGCTTAGACGAAGGCGAAATAGAAAGCCTTCAAACCGGGGCTTTGCTGCATGACGTGGGCAAGGTGGGCGTCCCCCTGCATATTCTTGAAAGCTCAGACAGGCTGTCTGACGAAGAGTTTGAGATTATGAAATCGCATATTTCCATAACAAAGAATATCCTGGGCAGTTACTTGGATGAATCAGTGCTTAGTATTGCTGCAAACCATCATGAAAAGCTTGATGGCAGCGGGTATGTGTCCGGCCTAAAGGGCGACGAAATCCAATTGTGCGAGCGAATTGTCTCCGTTGCCGACATATTCTGCGCATTGTCGACCAAGAGGTCATACAAGGAGCCGCTCCCAAAAGAAAAAGTTTTGTCAATAATGTCCGAGATGAAAGATGCCGGCTATATAGACCCTGCCTTGACTAAATTGACCGAAGAGTGTTATGAGGAGCTGGAAACCAGCATTGCCGAAATAACCGAGAAGCTTGCGGAAACCTATGTCGCTTTATGGGAGGAGTACGACTTGCTGCTCTCGATGGTCGATACCTTCAAGCAGGGGCTTGGCAGCAACGAGATGTATATTAAAGAACCTTTGGCCATGTAGCAGGACGTTCCTGGCAAAGCTTATTTTAAAAAAGGCGGCATCTATTCGGGGCATTGCAAATCACTCGCTAGCAAAGGGGGGCATCATAAAATGATGCCCCCTGTCTTGCTGCAAGCCCCTATGCTTTGAGCTTTTTGATTTCTGCTGTCAGCGCAGGGACCACTACCTTCAAGTCGCCCACTATACCATAGTCGGCGATTTCAAATATCGGTGCGTCTGCATCCCTGTTTATAGCGATGACTACGTCCGAGCCGGACATTCCCGCAAGGTGCTGAATTGCTCCGGAGATTCCGCAGGCAATGTAGAGCTTAGGCCCGACTGTCTTTCCTGTCTGCCCTACTTGGTGGCCGTGGTGTATCCAACCTGCGTCTACCGAGGCGCGCGACGCTCCAACGACACCGCCAAGCAAATCGGCAAGCTCTTTAAGCAATGCAAAGTTGTTTTCACTGCCAAGCCCGCGCCCGCCGGAGACAATTACCTCGGCATCTTCAAGCTTGACTGCACCTTCAGCCGCTTCGGCAACCTTTTCGACAAGTATCGTGCGGATTACGTCTGCTGGCAGAGCTATGTCCTCGCTTATGCTTTCGGCTGCACGCCCCGCGTCCGGCTCCCCCCGCTTGAAAATTCCGGGGCGGATTGTGCCTATTTGCGGCCTGGCAATTGGTGTTTCAACAACGCTCAGATAACGTCCTGAATATACGGGGCGTGTCCACTGTATTACACCGTTGTCGCCCAGCTCCAATCCTGTGCAGTCTGCCGCACAACCTGTCGTCAGCCTTGCTGCCAACCGGGGCGCAAGCTCTCGCCCATTGCTTGTCGCACCGAATAGGAAGGCCGCAGGCTTGTGTTTTTCCACAAGCTCCTTCAACGCATATGCATATCCCTCAAGGGAATATTCGGCATAGCCGTCACCGCTGACTGTGATGACTTGGTCTGCACCATAGGACGCAGCCGCCTTTGCGGCTTCGTCAAGGTTTTTTCCGACCAGAACTGCGACCACCCGCTCACCATCGGCAACCTTTTTGCCGGCACCGATAATCTCCAGCCCCACGTTCTTTGCCTTGCCGCCGTGTACTTCGACATATACCCATACATTTTTGTGTTCGTCCATTTCCCCGCCTCCTTATATGACTCCGGCGTCGCTGAGGAGCGCCGCTAGTTTTTCGGCGGAAAGCTCGCCGGTTTCTTCCTCTATCTTTATGCCGCCTGATTTTCGCTCGGGTATATACGTTTTTACCGTATTGGTCGGCAGCCAGACGGCCTTTGCCTCGTCTCCAAGGTCAGCTGCCGCAAACACCGGGATTTCTGCTCGGTTTGCAGCCATTTTAGATTTGACAGAGGGGAAACGCAGGTCATATTCTGTCTTTGTCACTGTCACTACGGCAGGCAGGACAGCCTCCATGACAACAAAACCATCCTCCGTTTCGCGCGTCGCGCGCACTTTGCCATCTGCCAATGATACCTCGCGGGCATACGCAAGCATAGGGCAATCAAGGTATTCGGCGAGCTGCGGCCCGACCTGCCCGGCATCGGTGTCGTTAGCTTGGCGACCCAGAAGCACCATGTCGAAAGGTGCGGCTTCTGCCTCTTCGATTTTGCGCACGGCAAGCGAGAGCACATAGCTTGTCGCCAGTGAATCAAGTTGCTCAAACGCAGCATCATTAACGTGATACGCTTTGTCAGCCCCCACTGCTACACAGGCCTTTAGGATATCCTTTGCTTTGTCGCCGCCTACTGTTGCTGCGACGACCCTGACGGACGCATCGCCATCCTTGAGCTTGATCGCCGTCTCCATTGCGCAGGCGTCAAAGGTGCTTAAAACCTTAGGGATGCTGTCGAGGTTGGATGTGCCGGCACCGGCGTCCACTTTGAGTTCCTCGGTATTTGGAACTTGCTTTACACATACCAGTATGTTCATTAAATACTCCCTTTGTTAAAATTTCATAATTATTTCAGCACTTGCCCTGCTATAACCATTTGCTGCACTTGCGTCGTGCCTTCAAAAATCGTCAGCACTCGGGCATCGCGGTACATGCGCTCAATTGGATATTCCTTTGAATAACCATATCCCCCATGCAGCTGCAGCGCCTTGCTCACAACGTCAAGAGCCATTTCGGTTGCAAAATATTTTGCCATAGAAGCGTCTTTTGTCACATCCTCGCCCATATCCATCCTGTAAGCCGCATTATATACCAGCAGTTTGGCCGCATTGATATTAGTCTCCATCTCAGCTATCATAAAACGAAGAGCTTGAAAATCCGCCAAAAACTGGCCGAACTGCTTGCGCTCTTTGACATGCTTTATGGCTTCCTCCATCGCACCCTGCGCAACACCGATTCCCTGGCACGCGACGCCTATGCGCCCGATTGAAAGCGTTTTCATCGCAGTGGTGAATCCCTTGCCGAGTTCGCCCAGAATCTCGCTCTTCGGCACGCGGACGTCTTCGAGCACAACGTCGCTCGTCGCCACTCCGCGCAAACCCATTTTCTCCTCATGCTTGCCAATGGAAACGCCGGGAAGGCTCATATCGACGATAAATGACGTAATCCCCTTGACACCCTTGTCGGGGTCGGTTTTTGCGAAGACTACAGTGTTTTTTGCAAACGGAGCACCTGTAATAAAGGTTTTCCTGCCATTGAGGATATAGTGGTCACCGTCTTCTACAGCCCTGGTTGACATAGCCCCTGCATCGCTTCCGGCACCCGGCTCGGTGAGGCCAAAAGCCATAAATTCCTCGCCGCTTGCAATAGCCGGCACATACTTTTGCTTCTGCTCTTCAGTGCCCGCCAAAAGCAGTGGCGCTGTCGATAGAGAATTTGCAGAGGAGAAGGTAAGGCTGCATGTGATGCTTTTTTTGCAGATTTCCTCCATGACGCATACATACGACCGGGCGTCAAGACCCAAGCCGCCGTATTCCTCGGGGATTTTCAGCCCATAAAGGCCCATCTCAGCCATTGCATCATAGATTTCCTGCGGCACCTCGTCATTATGGTCGATTTCATTGGCTATCGGAGCAAGCTCTTTCTCGGCAAACTCCTTCGCCAGCTGGCGAATGTCGTCGTGGTCTTCGTTAAAAAACATTCCGTTTCCTCCATCACGTTAATAATTCCGAAACCTTATTATCTATTTTGCTGATACCCCAGCTCTATGCCTGCTATAATACCCATATGAATGTTGGATGTGCCCTCGAGGGTTTCAAACTGCTTAGCATCGCGCAACCACCTGCCGCATGGATATTCATCGGAATAGCCATACGAACCGTATATCTTCATCGCAACGTTTGCGGCATGCACGGAAGCATTGCACGCAAAAACCTTCGCCATTGAGGTTTCCTGCTGGCTGGGCAGCCCATTTTCCTTCAGCCAGGCAGCTTTGAACACAAGAAGCTTTGCTGCATCGTCTTCAAGTTTCATTTCAGCAATCTGCTGCTGAATCATCTGGAACTTTCCTATGGCCTGCCCGAACTGGCTTCGCTCATTTGCATACTGGATACTGCCTTCGAGGCATGCCGCCGACAGGGCGGCAGCCCCCGTCGCACAACCCATGCGCGTGTTGTTTAGCATCCACATGCAAAGCTGGAAACCTTTATTTTCAACGCCTAGGAGGTTTTCCTTAGGAATTTTTACATCTTCAAAAACAATTTCTGAAGTAGGTGCGGGCCACATACCGACTTTCTTGTGAATCGGAATCCTCTCCACGCCTTGCGTCGTCTCGTTGAAGTCAATTATGAAGCAGGAGATTCCCTTTGCGCCTGCTGATGGGTCAGTTTTTGCAAATATCAGCATGATATCTGCCGTATGTCCGCCGGATATCCACATCTTCGAGCCATTTAACAGCCAGTGGTCACCGCCGTCTTTTGCGGTCATTTTCATGCTGCCTACATCGGAGCCGGAATTTGCCTCTGTGATGGCAAAGCTTCCGACATATTCGCCGCTGCAAAGACCGGGAATATATTTTTGCTTCTGCTCTTCTGTGCCATGATGCAAAATCGTCATTGCCGGTCCCCACACATTTCCGCTGATGCTGAGCCGCCAGGACGTGTGGACTTTGGCTATCTCGTAAAGCGCCGCAACGCCTTCCATCCAACCAAGCCCATTCCCTCCGTAATCTTCGGGGATAGAAAAGCCCAAAAGTCCCAATTCTCCCATCTGCGTGAGTATTTCACGACGATAATGATGGTTCTCCTCGTCTTCTTCGATATATGGAGCTATCTCTTTTTTTGCGAAGTCCCTTGCCATTTCGGCAATCATTTCCATATCTTCAGAATATGCCAAATACATTCCTCTTGTCCTCCCTAATTACGCAATTGAAACAACGGGTTTTCCGCTGTCAAGCATATCGCCCTTTGCCACGAAAACATCTTTTACCGTACCCGTACAAGTAGCTACTATTTCGTTTTCCATTTTCATAGCTTCAAAAATGAGCAGAACCTGGTCTTCTTTGACCGCATCGCCCGCTTTTACCTTTACCTCCAAAACCGTGCCCGGAAGCGGTGCAAGCACTGTCTCCACATCGACGGCCGGCGCAGCGGCAGATGCCTTTTTCTCTGATACGGGAGCGGCGGCTTTTGGCGCAGGTTTAGGCGCCGGCTTGGGTGCAGGAGCCGGCCTTGGCGCAGCTATCTGGACAGACTTCACTTCTGCGGCGCCACCGACTTCTTCAACCTCTACTTCATACGTATTGCCATTTACTGTGACTTTATAATTTTTCATTGTTGGTCTCATCCTCCACAATATAAGTTATTAATTGCAATTTCTGACTAAGGGATTCGTTGCTGCAAATCCTGAGCTTGCCGCCCGCTGGCCGCTCAGGCTTCTAATGAGCGGATGAACGTTTGCGCCTTCTGCCCTATAGGCATTAATTGCCGCCGTAATGGCCGCTATGAGCTCTGCGTCTTCTATCCCGAGAGCCTTTTTTCGCCTGTATTCAAGAAAGGCCTTTCCGACCTGTGGGAACAGCGCATAGGTCAGGACGTCTTCTTCCGAGTCTGCCAAATCGCCAATCTCCTCTTTCAGCTTATCAAACTCTTCAGGAATCAGGTCTGCCGGGCGGCAATGGATTACCTCGTCACTGCCAATGCACTTCTTCCGTATTTCTTCATTTACGGGAGCGGGCAAGGTTCCGTATTCGCCGCGCATCACTGAGCGGAATTCATTTGTCACCATCTTGTAGCGCTCGCCGCCGACTACATTCATAACCGCCTGTGATCCAACAATCTGGCTGGTGGGCGTCACTAGCGGAGGATACCCGGCCTCTTCGCGGACGCGCGGAATTTCGGCGAGAACATCATAGTACTTATCCTCCGCATTCATTTCCTTGAGCTGGGAAATAAGGTTTGAAAGCATCCCGCCGGGCACTTGATAAATGAGAGTATTCGTATCGACCTGTAAAACCCTTGGGTCGCGGTGGCCCTCGGCGGACAGCCTGTCTGCGACGTGGCGGAAGTGCTCTGCGGCCTTGCTCATTTTTTCAAGATCCAATCCCGTGTCCCGCTCATGCCCCTTTAGCGTTGCGACCAGCGACTCTGTGGCCGGCTGAGACGTGCCGTTTGCAAGCGGCGACAGCGAAGTATCAACTATATCCACACCTTCCAGTGCCGCAAGCAAGTAGTTCATGTCTCCTGTACCCGCCGTATTGTGCGTATGCAGATGAAGCGGGACTTTGACACGTTTTTTCAATTTTTTGATGAGACTTGCCGTATCCATCGGCAGCATCAGGTTTGCCATGTCTTTGATGCCTATGACATCTGCACCCATGTCCTCAAGCCGCATTGCCAAGTCAATCCAATACTGCTCGTTGTGGACAGGACTGACTGTGAACGACATCGCAGGCTCGCAAATCCCCCCATATTCCTTGACGCTCCGCATGGCTTTTTCGAGGTTGCGCACGTCATTGAGTGCGTCGAATATGCGAACTACGTCTATGCCGTTTTCAATGGATTTCTTGCAAAACTTATCCACTACATCGTCTCCATAGTGACGGTAGCCGAGGATGTTCTGCCCGCGAAACAGCATTTGGAGCCGCGTGTTCGGCAGCGCCTTGCGCAGCACGCGCAAGCGCTCCCATGGGTCTTCATTGAGAAAACGGATGCAAGCATCAAACGTAGCACCACCCCAACACTCCAGCGCCCAGTACCCAACGCTGTCGAGCACTTCGCACACTGGAAGCATGTCCTCAAGCCGCATGCGCGTAGCCGCATGCGATTGATGGGCGTCGCGGAGGATGGTGTCCATCACATTTAGCTTCTTGCCTTCAACCAAAGGCCGTCCGGCCTTAACAATATTTCTAGACATATCAATCTCCCCTACACGCCGTTTAGGTAGTTCCACTCTCGGATCGCTCTTGGGGTGAGCATCTGGTGGAACGCGCAGATTGACGTCGGGTTCTGGTATGCTGCGCCCACGAATGCGCATATATATTTTCGAAGCTCGGAAAACTTGACAATTTCATCTACAAACCCTTGCTTTGCGCAAGCGCCGGGGCGTGAATTGTCCGTATAGCTCTGAATCAGCTTGTTCATCTTATCGATTATGGGTTTAACATCCTTGCCTGCATCTTGGTCTTTTACGAGCCTGCGGGCATACATAGCCGCAGCCGCCGTCTCACCGTGCATGACGTAAATCTCCGTTGTCGCAGTTCCGAGACTGAACACGTTCCTGTCCGTCCCTTGCGGCCCCCCCATGACATAGTGCGCCGCCGCAGTGCCCTTTCGCAGGGTGATTTCCATCTGCGGGATGTTCGCATTTTGAATGCTGTAAATGAGGGATTGACCCAAACCCAGAAGCTCCGACATTTCGGCAGGGTCGCCAACGTCAATGCCCGACGTATCTTGAAGCCAGATAACGGGGATGCTGTCGCGAGCACAAAGCGTGATGAATTCATTCATCTTCATAAGGCCTTGGCGATAGAGCTTGCCGCCTGCACCTACGCTATTTTCGAGGTATTCGGGATAGTTGGGAATCATGCCCTGGAAGTTCGAAACCACACCGCACAGCAAGCCATTTACCTTTGCCAGGCCACATACAATCTCAGGGCCATAGCCTTGCTTGAACTCCATGAATTCGCTGTTGTCAAACAGGCAGGCGAGCACCTTGCGGATATCATAGGCGCGACGCTGGTTAAACGGCACATGTGTGTACAAGTCTTCTGTCGGATATGCCGGCTCAACAGGGTCGGCAACCCGGAAGAAGTTTTCGTTATATGCGGGCACCGCGCCCATATACTTCTTTATCGCCTCTAGAACGCCTTCCTCGCCTGTGTATGCCTCGCGGAAGAAGCCCGTCACGCCGAAATGCACGGAGACTGAGCCGGGGGGGTCTTCCTTTTTGGCGTTCCTTGTCGCCGCAATCAGCGCCTGAGCAGCTTCGTCGTCCACATAGCCCTTGGGGTTCATGCCACTGACTATGCCGGCGCCTCCGACCGCCATGTTGGCCTTTTCGTGAGCTAGCAGGATGGTGGGGCTAATCGCATGATATCCGCCACCGGCCGGGTTAGTCCCATAGATGCCGCAGATTATCGGTATTCCAATCTGCATGAGCTCCGAGTGCCGGTAAAAAGGCGTGCCGCCCGTGATGCGCCCTGCGTACACCTTCTCCTGCTCGTCCATCTTGACGCCGCTGCAGTTGAGCACATACACAAGTGGCACGTTCAATTGCTTTGCCATGTCTGTGGCGCGCGTCAGCTTCAGGGCTTGGCCTGCCACCCATGCCCCGGCGAGTTTTTTGTTGTCTGATGCAATAATCACCGCCCATTTGTCGCAAATCTTGCCTAGGCCAGTAATCACGCCGGTGCTGCCATCCGGATTTTCCTCGGGGTTGTAGAGGCTGTTGAGCGGGCACCACGACCCGGCGTCAACAAGCATATCAAGGCGCTGCAACGCTGTCATTTGCCCAGATTCGTTGAGCGATTCGTCACTGCGCCCTGACGCTAAAATCGCTTCTACCTCTGACTGAATGTCCTCTTCGATTTTCTTGAGCTCCGCCTCGTTTTCCACATTAGGATCATCAACCGGCGCCCCTATGGACTGCATGTTTTGGAAATAACTTGGCATTGAGTATCCGAACGTACTCATCTGATCCCTCCTACATTAATAGTTCTGGTTTTAGTTCTGGCGATTATTTTTCGGTCAATTATACATTAAACACAAAATAATGTATATAAAACAACAACACGAAATTCATGTGCAAAACGTAAAAGTTTGTTGTGTACTATTCACAACGGCATTATGCCCGTTATCGCACCGCTTGTGTTTATTTACAAAGGGAGCCCCTTGAACAGGCTCCCCTCGGTTTGGCTATTTTTGTACAATCAGGCCATAACGCCCACTTTATCAGGGATGATAAGCGTGGCTTCGGTTTTTTTCTTGATTTCCTCGACTGTGACGCCCGGAGCGAGCTCCCTGAGAACTATCCCCTCCTTTGTCACGTCCATAACGCCAAGCTCGGTGACGATGTGCTTAACCACGCCAACAGCAGTCAGCGGAAGCGTGCATTTTTTCAGAATTCTCGGCTCCCCGGTCTTTGTCGTATGCTCCATGGCGATAATGACCTTCTTTGCACCTGCGGCAAGATCCATTCCCCCGCCCATGCCAGGAACCATTTTCCCCGGAATCATCCAATTTGCCAGGTCGCCCTTTTCGTCAACCTCCAAGGCTCCCAAAACTGTTATGTCGACATGCCCGCCGCGAGCCAAAAGAAAACTGAAGGAGCTGTCAAAACAGCTGCCGCCGGGCAAAATGGTGACTTCATGGCCGCCTGCGTTCAGAACGTCTTTATCGACCTCTTCGGGCTTTGGGGTCGGCCCAAGGCCTATAAACCCATTTTCCGAGTGCAGCATGACATTCTTGTCAGGTGACAAGTGGTTTGCTACCAGCGTTGGTATGCCTATGCCGAGGTTTCCCAAGTTGCCTTCCTCAAAGAATCCGGCAATCCTTTTTGCTATCATATCACGTTTATCCATAACCCAATACCCCCTATGCCTGAACTATCATGTCGACCATTATGCCCGGAGTGAATACTATCTCCGGGTCAAGCTCGCCGACTTCAACGATTTCTTCCGCTTCAACTATAACAAAGTCAGCAGCGGTCGCCATCAATGGATTGAAGTGCCTTGCCGCGCGTCTGTAGGTCAGATTGCCGCTCTTGTCAGCTTTCCAAGCCTTAATCAGGGCTACCTCAGCTCTAAGAGGGAGCTCCAGCAAGTAGTCTTTGCCATTTATATTAATCTTTTGCTTGCCCTCTTCGACAATTGTCCCGACACCCGTCGGTGTCAGAAACCCGCCCAGCCCGGCGCCAGCCGACCTAAACCTTTCGGCAAGGGTGCCCTGCGGCACGAGGGTGACTTCCAGCTCGCCGGCTGTCATTTGGCGTCCCGTCTCTTTATTTAGGCCTATGTGTGACGCAGTTAATTTTTTTATCTGCTTGTTAACAATAAGCTTTCCGATACCAAATTCAGGCGTACATGTGTCGTTTGAGATAAGATTCAAATCCTTCACGCCTTTTTCTACCAAGCCGTCAATCAGCTTAACTGGGGACCCTGCAAACGTAAACCCGCATATCATTATCGTTTGCCCATCATGAATCATCTCCATGGCCTCTTTAAGTGTTTTTACTTTACTCTTCATAAGCTCCTCTTCCTTAATATGGCGATAGTACCACTGTGCTTGCGTTTCTCCCATAGTGGCCGATATGGCCATTTTTTGAACTTCGCTCGTGCGCAGCTGAGGTCGTGGCGTGCTTTGGGGCTCCCCATGAACACTTGGAATTATATAGGAGCTGCTATGGCACAAACAAACCCTAATAGCCTTGGGCTACCAGAACTCAGTATAATGAAAAACGCAGTCATTTGTCAACAACATATTATACATGTATTCCAATTCTATTATAATTTACGTTGAATTTTGTAACTGTTTCAGCGCCCTCGCGTCATTTAAGCGCATAGTCGCAGAAGCCAGTATCTCAGCACAGAGCGCAGGGATTGGGAAAATCTTTGTTTACTTTGTAAAAATTTTACAAATAAGCCGTAAATAAATTTGTCCCCCGTTTCACCACTTTTGAATGACTTTCCGCAGACGCTTGCAAAAACATTCTACAGCACGCCCTTTGAGCCCTTGCCCTTAAATTAAGCGGACGATTGGCGGGCGCCTATGTAGGAAACGTTAAACCAAACTTTTTGGCGCAGCCTCCGCTACGCTCGCTTTTGAATAATCATTTTCCGCATCCTTCAAAAAAACTGGCAAAACATAATTTGCCTTGTGGCCAGTCATTTTTTTTGCGTGTTGCAATATTTTCCAATAGTAGTATGATGTTAGGAATTAAGATTTATAGGGAGCGGGCTAACATACATCTACCATCTCATTTTTGCATTTTTGGGGGATTACATTATGGCACTGACTACAAACAAAATGGTTCTTGATTTTGTTGATGAAATGAAAGAACTATGCAGCCCTGACAACATCGTTTGGATTGACGGCAGTAAGGAGCAGCTCGACGGACTCAGGGAGCAGGCGTGTTCGACGGGGGAGCTAATCAAGCTCGACCAAGAGAAGCTGCCCGGCTGCTATTACCACCGCTCGGCAATAGATGACGTTGCACGCGTGGAGGACAGGACATTCATCTGCTGCAAGAAAGAAGTTGATGCCGGCCCCAACAACAACTGGATGGATCCTGCGCAAGCCTATACCATGGCTGCCGACATTTTTCGCAGTAGCATGAAGGGTCGCACTATGTACGTGATTCCGTTTTCTATGGGTCCGATTGGCTCTCCTTTTGCCAAGGCCGGCGTGGAAATCACAGACTCAATCTACGTGGTTTTAAGCATGGACATCATGACTCGCATCGGCAGGCCTGTTTTTGACATGCTCGGCGACTCCAACGACTTCGTGAGGGGCATGCACTGCAAGTGCGATTTGGACGCAGAGAAGCGCTACATACTGCATTTTCCGGAGGACAATGCCATTTGGAGCATGAACTCGGGCTATGGCGGCAACGTGCTGCTCGGCAAGAAGTGTTTTGCGCTGCGCATAGCATCATACCAAGGCAAAAACGAGGGCTGGTTGGCTGAGCATATGCTCATTCTCGGCATAGAGAACCCGCAAGGCGAGGTGACCTACATAGCCGGTGCTTTCCCATCGCAATGCGGCAAAACCAATCTCGCCATGCTAATACCCCCTGAGCAGTACACAAAGAAGGGCTACAAAGTCTGGACAGTGGGAGACGACATCGCATGGCTGCGCATCGGCGACGATGGGCGGCTCTGGGCGATAAATCCAGAAAATGGCTTCTTTGGCGTTGCGCCCGGAACAAACATGAAATCTAATCCAAACGCTGTTACCGCAACTATGAGGGACACGATATTCACAAATGTCGTCCTCACGAAGGAAAACACCGTCTGGTGGGAAGGCCTAGACAAAAACCCACCGCAAGGAGCTTTGGATTGGAAGGGCAATCCATGGGACCCTTCATCCGGCGAGCCCGGCGCGCACCCCAATTCACGTTTTACTGCCCCCGCAAGAAACTGCCCTTGCATGGCCTCAAACTGGGAAGACCCCAAGGGTGTGCCGATTTCGGCCATCATATTCGGCGGTCGCCGCGCAAAGGTTGCGCCACTGGTGTTCCAAACAAAGGACTGGCAAAACGGCGTCTTTATAGGCTCGATAATGGCATCAGAAACAACAGCCGCCGCAACTGGCAGCACCGGCGTGCTCAGGCGCGACCCGTTTGCTATGCTCCCCTTTAGCGGCTATAATATGGGCGATTACTGGCAGCATTGGCTGGATATGGGCGAAAAAATTTCAAACCCTCCAAAAATCTTTCACGTCAACTGGTTCCGACTAGATGATGGCGGCAACTTTATCTGGCCGGGCTTTGGCGACAATTTCAGGATAATAGACTGGATTGTGAGGCGTTGCAACGGCGAGGTTGACGCCAGGGAAACCGCCATTGGCTACACTCCGAGAACCAAGGACATCGACTATGAGGACATTGACCACTACATACATGCAGGCAGAAGGTTTAACCTTGATGCGCTAAGGGCAATCCTTTCCGTAGAAAGCGTCTACTGGAAGGAAACCATCCCCCCCATCAAAGAATTTTACGCACAGTTCGGCGACAGGCTGCCAAAAATACTAGCCGACGAGTTAGCCGCACTAGAGTCGAGGATGTGGCTTGCTTGAGGATTTTGGTATCAGTTTAAAAATTAAAAACTTGCGATTTTCTTTGACAACTGATATCATACTACTCAACATATTAATCGGAGGTTCCTTGAATGGCTCATACCGAATACAAGCAAGGCGACATTATCTGTAAAAAAGGCAGCCCGCTAACAAGCCTATCCCTTATCACAAGCGGCGATGTCGATGCATCGTTTTTCGGGCACACCATCATCCTCAGCAAGGCAGACGTTATAGGCCTGTGCGACATTGTGGCTCGTTCCCATAATCATACTTATACAGCGTTGACAGATGTCAAGGTATACGAAAACCCAATCGAAGACTTCGATGCAATAGAGGCCGTGATGCAGACCAATGCAGACATGGCTCACGTTATGGTCACGTCCATATGCACTCAGCTTGTTGAGTTCCTAGGTCATGTGCAAACGCTAAAAAACGAGGCAGGCAGCACACATGCAATTGCCCAAAAGCTCCACGCTGAGTACGTCTCCCTGTGTGAGGCTTACGCATTTACGCCTAAGCAGCTCATGGGCATATCTGAAATCGCAGCTGTTCCGAACTCCAACCAGATTGACAGCTGGGTGCATCCCTTCTATGCGGAAGTCAGGGACTTAGACCCAAAGGTGCACAGGCAGTTCTTCTTCGGGCACCCCGGCATATCGTATGGCTTCTTCCGCAGATGCGCAGCGCTGCATGCCCAGGTATATAACGCCTGCAACGACTACTATAATTACATTATTGAAATATCAAAGTTTTTGCTCGACGAAGGTGGCCATGATTTGTTTTCCATGTTCAGCGAGCTCCATATAAACTCGCTCAATATTGCGGGTGCGGCAAAAGCTGTAGAAGCGCTAATAGAGCCGCTTATCGGGCACTTGTCAGAGATGACATGCATAAGCCATGAGCTTTTCCAGCGCCGCCTGGATTCTTATGGCGAGGGGCTTTCAGCGAAGCAGGTGGCTAAAGAGGCCGATTCGGATTCTGCTTCGGCACCGGGAGGCTCAAGTACGCCAGGCGCTTCGGGCACAAGTACAAACCTAAAGGATTCCATGAGTGAAATACTTCGCTACTCCGGCTGTCCGCCGGAGTTGTGCAGCAAGTTTGTGCAGGGCGTGCAAGCGTATACCAAGCTAACCGATAGGAGAAGCTCCGACGACGAGGTGTATGATTTGCGCAAACTCCTGACTTCGTCATTTTATGAGATTTATTATCAGATAGTGTTGAAAACCCTAGAAGATCCTACCCCACCGACCTCTGTCAAGATGTTTCTGGCCTTCGGCTATGTTGACCCGGAGCTTGCCGGGCAGGAAAATGCGCAATACCTATATTCAATCGTGGACTCAGTGAAGGGCGACCCAAAAAATGGCATTTACACAATCCACGAATGGTTGCTTGCAGTGTACAATGGCGATGTTGAACCCAGCCTAAGTGAATTTGAGCTGGATTATCCCGGCTATGTCAAGGAGCTGAAGCAGTCACAAAAAATCGATGCAAAGGAAGAAGCTAGGCTGCTTAAAGATCAAAGCGAGAAGCTTAAGTTTGAAATGGAAAATGTGTTTCCCGTCGTCAACAGGGTCACGTATGGCAAACCGACAACATTTGTCCCATTATTTGCAGACCATAACGTCACCCGCTATATACAAGACACCTTTGTTTCGACAGCGCAAGTCAAAAAATCTCTTGATGAAATCCGCAGCGTAGACTTTTCTGCCTTCTATCGCGAGACTGCCTATACTAACCCCAAAATTGGTATACCAAACGAAAACGTCAACGTAGAAGTCCTGCCCAACATCATACTTATGCCGAACCTCGGAATGCGCGGCTCGATGTGGCAGGAAATAGAGGGCAGGCTGCGCACAACCCCCGCTCGTATGTTCATGCCTATGTTCTATGAAGATGATGTTAAAGGCCTTGTCATCCGATTGGTTGGCGAGTTCCGCTGGGAAATGTGCAAGCGCGTCCAAGGCTCTCGCTGGAACGATATTTCAGACCCCTCGCTCACCAGCATATTCAGCGATTACTTGCAATTTTACATGAATAACCGCAACCTCTCCATGCAGACGATGCTCGCCATAAGAAACGAGATATCGAGCGCTAGGAACAACTATAAAGCGGTGTTCGTAAATAACTACACTGACTGGCTCCTGCACGAGTCAAGGGGCGCAGCCAGGCTCAACAATGTCGCTATCGGCGTTCTGATGACATTTTGCCCTTTTACCGAGCCCATTCGCGAGAGCCTTACGACTAACCTTAGGTATTCAGAGGCTCTCAATCGCTACAAAGCAAAGCAAAACAAGCGCGTGCAATACCTCATGCGCCTTGCGCAAAAAGTCAAGCAGTCCGGCAAAGATTTCCCGCAGGAGCTCGCCGACGAGCTTGAATATACAAAGCGATAATTTTCGTGTTTTTTCCTGACGCTACAAACGATTTTTATTTGCGTTTTTATATTGACACCATTTCCAAAGTGCTGTACAATTAGGGCACTACTCTGTTGTGCATAACTTTAGTTAAGTGACCACAACCATAGAACCGTGTAAAATCGAAAAGGCAAACTCGTCGAAAGGCGGGGACGCAAAGCTAGGGGTCTAAGGCTCTTGCGGTGAGAAATGCATTGAGCAATGTTCGCCGCAGGGATTGCTATGATAGCCCGGCCGCCGAAATTTCGAAGGGTCAAGCACCTCTTTTTCGGCGTGTCGAAAAAGGTTTTTTTTTCGGCACAGATCTGCTGCGATTGACACGTTAAAGTAGCAATCTAATTATTAAGTTAAGATGAGGTGGAAGCAATGAGAGTGTTAGTAGTTCAAAACAATCTGACTTTCAATCGCGGGGATTTGAGGGACGTACTTACCAGGTTCTGCGGCATTAACTCGACCGGTGTGTTTGCCGCAAAAGATGGCGAGGATGCTCTGCGCAAGCATGCTGAACTTAAACCAATGCTCGTTTTCTTGGACATTTCCTTACCAAGCAAGAATGCGCTTGCTACGGCTCGGGCGTTGAGAAAAGAAAACCCCTCTGTGCGCACCATCATGTGCACTGCATCAAAGCAGGATCCGGACGTCTTAAAGTGCATAAAATTTGGAACTGTGGATTTTGTATTGACGCCGCCGACACCAAAAAACGTAAGGCTGGCTGTCAAAGAGGTGGAGTCTGATTTATACTCGGAATGGTTTTTCGAGCGAAGTGCGACGCGCATAATAGAGTCGTCAGCCCAAGAGGGGGACGCTGACTCAGCCGGTGATGAGTTTTATGCAGCAGCGCCAGCGCTCCTGTGGTAACTAATCAGTATCGGCGCCACTTTGCACCCAATTACTAGCCTCACTCGCCATTGCGGACTCTGCGCCGCAATGGCGAGGTTTTATCCTGTGTGCGGGTGCTCAAGCTGTCTTTTCAGTGCCTTGCATTTTTGATTCCGCGCTTCTATCAAAAGTGACATTTCATCCACAGGCGCAATCCCAAGTTTCCATCTTTTTTGCGCCACAGCTATGAGCAAAATTTCCCGCTATTATCCGCCTGTCCGCAAGCGCATTTTGTTTTAGTGCCAAACACCCAAAAGCCTTTTTTCGCCTCAACATAATTGTCGCAGCTCGGGCATTGGATAACAATTTTACCCATAAATCTATCCTTGATTGATTCCTTATTTAGTACATCCATAGCAGATTGCTCCTTAAAAAATTAATCGTGCCTTTGATGAGCGTATTTATGTGAAATTATTCACCAACCGTCCCTCCTTTTCTACATTTTTACCACATTTCCCCTATGAATTTTAGCGCAAAATGGTGAAGTAAATGTGTAATGACAAGCCTGGTTATCCCTGATACAATAGGCACCGGAACTGCCGTGCGGCGGCTCGGTCACATCCTCATGAGAGGAGTGATGCTATGGTTACATATGAAGCAATGTTTACATTCTCTATGGTAATCATCGCGGTTATCGCTCTCTGCTGGAAGATTTTCAAGGACATCTTCAACAACAGGGATAAATAATTCGAGACGCCTTAGCAACTAAGGCGTCTCTAAACCAACTTATGGACTGAGCCGCCCTACGAAAAGCGGCAGTTCCATTTCTACGCCTAATCTACCACATACGGAACCTGTCGTCAAGTGCCGCAAGAGCGAGGTATTGCAGCGGTGGCGTCGCTTATTCTAAAAAGCTGACGGCAACGGCAACTTCCACTATACCCTTTCCAGTATCAATGGCTACCCTTTCGTCTGACGGCAGCACAGACCTCTTTGAAACGACAGGCGGCTTAATATCACAGAAAACGCCGCTAGAGGCTGTAATCTGGCGGCATACCAATCCTCCAATGATATTTGAGACTTCAAAGGTTGCCGACATCTCCAGCTCACCAATAGTTTCCGGCATGTAGTTTAGCGTGTCGGAAATTATGCTTTTGACAAGAGATACGGGGTATGTAATATTGGTATACCCAATTGCACCGTCGGTAAACTCTATCTTGACGGAAACGGAGTCTTCAAAATCCTCGCTATAATCGGCTACAACATTCATGGAAGATGCCTTAAGCCCCGCCATTTTTTCAAGCACATCACCTACGCTAAAAAGCACCATATCTTTGTACTTTACGTATTTTCGTCCGCGCTCTCTCGAAGTTAGCACATATCTCCGGTCTGCATCTGAAACGTGATAAAGCAGCCATGCACCCAGCACTCCCACAAATACCATTACATCGCTCTTTGCGAAATCGGAATCCTTCATTATTTTTGTGTGTTGTGTAACTGTTTGTATAAAGCGTTCATGCAGCTTTTTGTGTGTGGCTAACTCCGGATATTTTATGGAATTCAGATATGCTTCTTCGTCTGCAAAATGCGAAATAGTGTAATCCTTTAGAAAGATAATAACTGAAATACATTTTTGTTTATCCACAACACCGCCGGAACGTACTTCCTTTATAAGCTCTCCAATCTTTTCAAACAATTTTTTATGCTGATTGTCAATTTTTTCTACGCCTATACGTAAGGACTCTTTCCACATAACCAACCTACACCCTCTCTAAAAAAAGAACTTCCCCACCACACCCCTATATCCGGGTGCGGCTGATGGAAAACGCTTATCTGTTAATCATAACTCATATTTTTCTTTTGTCAAGTTCTGGCTGAATTGAATGGTTTAGCATGATTGACCGTATATCCCTGAGTTTCAACCACATATTATTAGTATAGGTCAACTTGCCGTCACTGGCGAGCTGACCTGTATTTTAATGATAGGAGTTTATGTATAATGGAGCAAATGGTAATTCAGATTAATAATCCGCCCCAATGACAAGAAGTCCTGTAACCATTGCGGTTACAGGATTTTCTTTGGCAGGGGCGACAGGGATCGAACCCGCGACCTACGGTTTTGGAGACCGCCGCTCTACCAGCTGAGCTACACCCCTATGCCAGACCGCTACACCGACCGACAGCCTCAAATGAGACCATCGGCTTGTATAGTAACATATTTTCTCAGTGCTGACAAGAGTTAATTTGCCTCCTGTGGATCATTAATCATTTTTTGGCGGCATGGGTGGCTGATTCTTTTCAATCAAAGCCTGGAACTTGCCCATAACTTCGGGGATGTCTACTTTTTGAGGACAGTGCGAGTTGCAGGCGCCACAGCGTGTGCAGGCGGCGGGCTTTTTGTCGTTAGGCATTCCTGCCAGCGCCCCGCCAACCAACCATGTGAATTCGACCGCCGCCTCGTTATACGTCTCAATGAGAGTTGGGATGTCTAATTGCATTGGGCAAGTTTCCGTACAGTAACGACAGGCTGTGCATGGTATGAAGTCGCCCATACTTTCCACCACCTTGTCCAAGGCTGCCTTGTCCGCTTCGGTAAGCGGATCATCCTTACTAAACGTCTCTATGTTTTCCTCCAACTGCTCCATTTTGGTCATTCCGCTGAGGATGACCATGTTGTTCGGTTGGTCGATGAGGTACCTGAAAGCCCAATTTGCAGGTGTGGCGTCGGGGCGAGCAGCCTTGAGGATTTCAACCGGCTTTTCGCCGGGGTTTGCCAGCTTGCCGCCGCGCACGGGCTCCATGACAAAAACCTTGATGCCCTTTTCCGTCAACAGCTCGTATTTTTTAAGGGAATCTTGCAGGCGTGCATCTAAATAGTTATGCTGGATTAGACAAAACTCAAAGCAATCCCAATGATTTATGATTTTCACCAGGCCTTCATAAGATGCATGAGTTGAGAATCCGAAATGTTTGATGCGGCCTTTCTTTTTCTCTTCTAGCATGTGGTCTACAATACCCCATTTACGGTCAGAGTACAGGTCAAACGTATTTTCGGAAAGTCCATGCAAAAGATAGAAATCAAAGTAGTCCACACCGCATTTTTCAAGCTGCTTTTCGAATATTTCACTAGCGTGGCCGTACGCTTCTGAGGGCATCATGGGACCGAAATCCATCGAAAGTTTATTGTCAGCGATTTTGATGAAATTTCCAGGGAATTTGTCGGCAAGGTAATATGACTCGCGGGGGAAACGCGCCAAGGCCTTGCCTATGATGTTTTCCGATTTGCCGCCATGGTAAAAATATGCAGTGTCGAAATAGTTTATGCCATTGTCGTAAGCATGTTTAATGAGGTTCATGGATTCTTCGATATCGACAGGGCCGCCAAAGGCATCGCCTTCTGTTGGCAAACGCATGATTCCGTAGCCAAGCCTCGAGAGTTCTTTGTCTTGAAATTTTACGTATTTCATTATAGAGTGCCTCCGGTTTAATTATTTTTGTTCTGTGATTTTTATGTTTTGTGATCTGCAATTTGAATTCCCAAGTCCGTCAGTTGAACATCCTCAACCACATCGGGAGAACCCATCATTAATTCTGATGCGTTTTGCACTTTCGGGAATGCTATGACCTCCCGAATACTGTCAACACCTGCCAGGTGCATGATTACCCTGTCTAAACCATACGCCACCCCTCCATGCGGGGGTGCGCCGTATTTAAATGCGTTTATCAGATGCCCGAACCGCTCCTGGGCGTCCTCGTCTGTGAACCCCAGTGCGCGGAACATCTTTTCTTGCAGCTCCGGAGTGCTTATGCGAATCGAGCCGCCGCAGAGCTCCGTGCCATTGAGTACCAAATCATACGCCTTCGCACGGCAATGCGCCTTGTCGGTTTCGAGCATGTCAGCATCTTCGTCCATGGGCGATGTGAATGGGTGGTGCTTCGCTACATAGCGCCCCTCCTCCTCGGAATATTCAAACAGCGGCATCTCTGTCACCCAAAGAAATTTGTAGTCACCCTTCGTGGTCAACTCAAGCCGCTTGGCGCATTCGCAGCGCAGGGCGCCGAGAGACGCAAAAACAACATCGTCCTTTGCATCAGCGACTACTAGGATAAGCCCACCTCCCGCCTCCGCTCCGGCACGCTCAAATATCGCACTGTTTTCCTCATCTGTCAAAAACTTAGAGTAGGACGACGACACTCCGCCGTCTTCCGCAATTTTTGCCCAAGCCAGCCCCTTTGCGCCATAGGTTTTTACAAAATCCACGAACGAGTCTATCTGCTTCCTCGGCATTGCCCCGCCGCCTGGGACACATATCATCCTGACGCTTCCGCCATTTGCGACAGGCTCTGAAAACACCTTAAAGCCGCAGCCCTTGACTATGTCGCTGATGTCGCACAGCTCCAGGCCAAAACGCACATCAGGCTTGTCAGAGCCGAACCTATCCATTGCCTCGCGCCAAGTCATCCTTGGAAGAGGCGTTTTTATTTCTTGGCCAAGCACCTCTTTCCACAGGCGCTTTATAAAGCCTTCGTTTATCGCAAGGACATCCTCTATATCCACAAACGACATCTCAAGGTCAATCTGCGTAAACTCCGGTTGCCTGTCTGCGCGCAAATCTTCATCTCGGAAACATCGGACTATTTGCATATAGCGGTCAAAGCCCGCAAGCATCAAGAGCTGCTTGTACTGCTGCGGGGACTGAGGAAGCGCATAGAACTTCCCCGGATGGACGCGGCTTGGGACCAAATAGTCGCGGGCGCCCTCCGGAGTCGACTTTGTCAGGACGGGGGTTTCTATCTCCAAAAAACCATTTTCGTCAAAGTAATCGCGCGCCACTTTCACTGCCCTATGCCGCAGGGCCATGATTTTTTGCATATCAGGGCGGCGCAGGTCTAGGTAGCGGTATTTTAGCCTCAAGGCGTCGTTGACCTCGGAATTTTCGATGATTTCAAATGGCGGGGTCTCTGACTTCGCCAGTATTTGAAGCTTCGTAGCTTCAAGCTCAACATCCCCGGTCGGGAGTTCCGGGTTTTTGGCGGCACGTTCACGCAAAACCCCGCTTGCGGAGAGGACAAATTCACCGCGCACGGTGGATGCCACCTCGAACAAGTCCCTGGCTGTGTGGTCGTCAAAAGCAAGCTGTAATAGTCCCGTCCGATCCCGGAGGTCTATGAATATAAGCTGGCCAAGGTCTCTCCGACGCGCCGCCCACCCACAAACGGTCACTTCCTTGCCTATGTCCGTCGCACGCAGCTCGCCACAGTACGCTGTTCTGCCAAATTTTGTCGCATTTTCCAAATTGCTTCGACCCCTTTGCATTCGGCTTTCGCCGCAAATTTAAGAATGTGGTGAAATCCGGCAACATCAATTCTCTATGTGCTTGCGGATAGCCGCAAAGCTTTGCTCGCTCATCACATGTTCCATTTTGCAGGCGTCATTTACGGCTATAGTTCTGTCTACGCCCAGGGAAATTAGCCAATCTGTTATGAGCGTGTGCCTGTCGTACATGTCTTGTGCAATTTTCAATCCGCTTTCTGTGAGCGTTATGTGCCCATCGCTGTCTACAACGATGTGCCCATTGGTGCGCAGATTTTTCATTGCCACACTTACGCTGGGCTTCGAGTATTCCAATTCATTGGCTATATCGATTGAGCGCACAGGACTGCCTCCCCGCCCCAGCATAAATATTGTTTCGAGATAGTTTTCTGCTGATTCGTGTGTTTTCAAAATACTCACATCCTATGAGGCTTGTGCCTCACCCACTTTTTGTAGTGCTTACCAGTTTACCACGTGTAGGGCTTGTATTCAACAGGAATGTGGGAGATTTGCAAAAAAGCAAAAATCCTATTGACAGCGGAGTGTGTCACGTGCTAACCTACGGTAAGTTAGCCTCTGCTAACCGCATTGTAGCGTTTGGAAAGAGCGCCGGGGGAGTGTCAATTTGATAATCAAGAATGTTATACTTACCATATTGGGTTTCATTTTCCTGGGATTGGGAGCCGTGGGTGTGGCCTTGCCGATATTGCCCACCACGCCGTTTGTCTTGCTTGCCGCCATGTGCTTTTCCGCAGGGAACAGCAAGCTGGCAAGCTGGCTGAAAAGCAATCGCATTTTTGGCCCTTTTATCGAAAATTACCGAACAAAGCAGGGCGTGAGCCTGCGCTTAAAGGTCTCAAGCATTATTTTTGTTTGGGCAGGTTTGAGCGTTTCCATGGCTATTGTGCAAAACCTATGGATGACCATAGGCCTGATAGTCGTGGGCATCGGGGTCACGATTCATTTGCTGATGATAAAGACGAAGGAGGATTGACAACGAGACGGTTTTTGGGTAGCTTCTCAAAAAATCGGCACCCCCGTCTTCGAGATGCCGATTTCCACATGTTTCCGACGGGGACACTCGTTTATTATGGACTACTCTTCCTGAGCTTGTTCTACCGCATATGGAGCATGCTGCGCATGAACTCCTTCTAGGGGGTCTGCTCTTCCCACTGTTTTTGTGCGCGTCACGCCACCGGAGAAGTACATCCTGCCACATTCAGGGCAGCAGGCGGCCGTCATCGTCACAGACTGATGGACAACCACACGATCTTCGCGGCGCGCATTCTCCCGCTCATTATTAACATGCTCGCCTTCGTGCGCCGCAACAGTTACGCCGGACTGGCTCGCATTAATAGTCGTTGGGGTCTGGAAGCTAACAGATGCGTCATCCGAGTCGTCAACATACCTCCTTGTTGAGCAGGTTTCGCACATTCCGCTAGGCTCAAGCGCTTCAAGCAGCTCGGCGGAAACTTCTCGTGCCGGTGAATATTCGTTTGAAGTGCCACTTGCAGCCTCGGACATAAAATTGCGCAATAAATCCATCGCCCTGACAGATATCTCTGCTCTATCCCCATCGGAACTATAAATGACTTCCGCTATTATTAAATCGGAAATTGGTGCGAAACTATCCACACTGCCGCTAGGCGGCTGCGCAACGATGCTTTCAGGCGGCTGCGTCCTAGTTTGAATTGGCTCAAAGTTGGTGGGGGTCGGATTTATGGTGGTAGAGGCGTTGCGGTTAACCATGCTGAAATCATTTAAGCTAAGCTCGTTAGTCACACGTCCTACAGTCACAAGTTGCCCTCACTTTCTATCCTTAACAACAATTTGAGACAATTATAGCAAGTCGCAGCTCATTTTGCAACCTGAATTTCCCTATGGCGTCAATTACGCCCGGCGTTTGAAATCATCAGTTTTATCCGGTTTTCTTGGTTTATTTTTGTCGCGCCGGGATCGTAGTCAATGGCCACTATGTTGGAGCTTGGGTAATCATCCTTCAGCCTCCTAATCATGCCCTTTCCCACAATGTGGTTTGGCAGGCACCCAAACGGCTGGGTACACACTATGTTATTCACTCCCATGTGGATTAGCTCCAGCATCTCTGCTGTGAGCAGCCAGCCCTCGCCCATTTTATTGCCGTAACCCAAATATCCTTTGATTAACCTCTGGAGGTCGGAAAACGCCCCCATCGGGCGAAACGCAGGCTGGGTTTTGACTGCCTGAATCATAATCGCCTGGAGCCCTTCGATGTATTTTTGGAATGTGCTTGCCAGAAGCTTTTTTAGCTTGTTTCCATGGTATAGGTCGACATCTACGGCACGGTTGTTTACTTTAAATATCATGAAATCCGTCAAACCCGGCACCACGGGCTCACAACCCTCGTCGAGCAGGAACTGCTCTAGGCCATTGTTGCCGAGCGGGGCATATTTCACGTAAATCTCTCCCACTATACCGACCTTTGGCTTGTTTCGCCCGCCAGTAACCTCGATTTTTGCAAAGTCTGCGACGATTTGCTCCATGACCTCACGCATTTCATTCTTGCGCAACCCTTTCCCATGCCCAAACATGTCTACGAGCTTGTTCGTCCATTCCTCTGTCAGGCTGTCGGATGCGCCTGCGTCGACTTCATACGGCTTGCATTGGTTTGCCAGCCACAAGATGAGGTCGCCGTATATCATCCCAGCGGCTAAGCGTCGGACTATGGGCAAGGACAACTTGAACCCGGGGTTCTTGTCCAGGCCCGACATATTGACTGATACCACCGGAATGTACGGCATGCCCGCTTTTTCCAGCGCTTTTCTGAGCAGGTGGATATAATTTGACGCACGGCAACCGCCGCCGGTCTGCGATATCAGCAGCCCGACTTTGTGCTTGTCGTATTTCCCGCTGTTTACCGCCTCGAGCAACTGCCCTATTACAAGCAAGGCGGGATAGCAAGTGTCGTTGTGCACATATTTTAACCCTGTCTCGACTATGCTGCGGTGCGTGCTTGTCAGCATGTCGATTTTATATCCGTATAGCTCAAACACTTTTTTCATCATGGAAAACGTGACGGGGAGCATCTGCGGCATAAGCAAAGTGTACTCCCCTTTCATCTCCTTTGTGAATAGGAGCCTCCCATTTTTGTCGTAGGTTAATGTCGCCATTTCAACCCCCCCTATGCCATATCCATAGCCGCAATTAGCGAGCGAATCCGTATCCTCACTGCCCCTAGGTTGCTGATGTCGTCGATTTTCAGCTGGGTGTAGAGCTTTCCGCCTGACTCTAGGATGTCCCGCAGCTCGTCTGCGGTGATTGCATCAGTGCCGCAACCGAACGAGATTAGCTGGACCAACTGCATGTTCGGGTGCTTTAGGGCAAAACGAGCGGCATTGTACATTCTTGCTTGATATGTCCATTGATTTAGAACCTTGCGGGGTTCTTTTCCCAACCTTCCCGATAGGGCATCCTCCGTAATCAGCACCAGCCCCATCGAAGATATCAGTTCATCTATGCCGTGGTTTACTTCGGGGTCGGCATGGTACGGCCTGCCCGCTATTACGATAATGCGCTTGCCTTTTTGGGTGGCATATTCGATGTAACTGTCCGCTTTTGCTTCGATGTCTTTAATGAAGTTTCCGTATTCCTTGTATGCCGCTTTTGCCGCTGCCTTCGTCTCGCTTTTTGGTATTCCAAAATGCTCTTCGAAATACTCCCCTGCCTTAATCATGAACCCGCGCTTTTTGTGTAAAGCGAAATACGGCGTCAAAAAACGTGCATCTTTTAAATTGGGCATGTTCGCCGCCAGCAGCTCCGGATAGTATGCCACTACCGGGCAGTTGTAATTGTTGTCGCTTATTCCTTCATCGAAATTATATGGCATGCATGGCAGGAATATCGTATTGACCCCCATGTCAAGCAACGACTCGACATGACCGTGCATCAGCTTTGCGGGATAGCATACAGTGTCTGAGGGGATTGTGCGCTGGCCGAGAATGTATAGCTGCCGTGACGACTCTGCCGATAGGACAACTTCGAAATTTAACTTAGTGAATAACGCATACCAGAATGGCAGGTTTTCAAACATGTTTAGCCCAAATGGTATGCCCACCTGCCCACGTTCGCCCGTCCCCACGCCTTTGCCTTGCATCGCGCGGAGTTTTTCGTATTTGTACTTCATTAGGTTGGGCTGTGCTGCGGCGCCTGTGCCTAGTGGCTTTGAGCAGCGGTTGCCGGACAGGAATCGGCGGCTATTGTCGAAAGTATTGAGCGTCATGCTGCAATTGTTCGTGCATGCGCCACAGGTCACGGGTTTTGACTCATGCTTGAAATTTTCCAGTGCGTCCTTGCTTAGGAGGGCGGACAAGCCGGGGGGGGCGGGTGAATCAGAGGGGCTGTCCACCCGGTCGCCTTGGCTAGCTCTGTCTTTTGCTGTCAGCGCCGCTCCGTAGGCTCCCATTAGCTCCGAGATTGCGGGGCGGGTCACTTTTGCGCCCAGCTCCCGCTCAAAGGCTCTCAGCACGGCGTCGTTTAGGAATGTGCCCCCTTGGACTACTATGTTTCTGCCAAGATCGTCTGCACTTGCCGCTCGGATAACTTTGTATATGGCGTTTTTTACTATTGAGATTGACAGGCCTGCCGAGATGGCCTCTATCGGCGCACCGTCCTTTTGCGATTGCTTGACGCTGGAGTTCATAAACACGGTACAGCGCGATCCGAGGTCTGACGGCGCTTCGGCAAATAGCCCCAACTTTGCGAATTCTGCTATGCCATGCCCCATGGCTGCTGCAAAGGTTTCTATAAAGCTACCGCACCCTGACGAGCAGGCTTCGTTGAGCATGATGCTGTCTACCGCTCCACCGCGTATTTTGAAGCATTTGACATCCTGCCCGCCTATGTCTATTATGAAATCGACATTCGGGTCAAAGTGTCTTGCGGCCCTCAGATGCGCCATTGTCTCGACCAGTCCAAAATCCATGTTGAATGCATTTTTTATAAGCTCCTCGCCATAGCCCGTGACAGCAGAGCCCAGGATTGTCACCCTGCCTCCGAACCGTTCGTAGACGATTTGCAATTGCTCCCGAATTATGGAAACCGGATTGCCCTTGTTGCTGTTGTAGTAGCTGTATAATATTGCACCCCCGGGGGTTATGAGCGTGAGCTTCGTCGTGGTGCTCCCCGCATCCACCCCAAGATATGCGCCCCCCTCGTACGCCTCGGCATCAACTTTTTCCGGTGCTGCGCCTTCGTGGCGTGCGCAAAATTCCTCATAGTCCTTTTGTGAAACGAATAGCGGCTCCAATGTATCCCCTGCCCCTACGTCGCCTACGGCATTTTCCATTCGGCGAAGAATTTCGTCGTATGGGAGTGCATCTTTACCATCTGCGCAAATCGCTGCGCCGATGGCTGCGAAGCATTGCGCGTCGTCAGGGAAGATGGCATGGCTTTCGTCCAGCTCCAACGTCTCGGTAAACCTCTCTCTCAGGCCCTTCATAAATGTGAGCGGACCTCCCAAAAAGACCAGCTTGCCTGTGAGCTCCCTGCCCTGCGTCAACCCGCCTATAGTCTGGTCGACCACTGCCTGCAATATAGATGCCGCAATGTCCTCTTTCCTCCCGCCTTGGTTGAGTATCGGCTGTATGTCTGTTTTTGCGAAAACTCCGCAGCGCGAGGCTATCGGGTATATTTTTTCATGTTTTAGCGATAGTTCGTCCAGCTCCGTCACCGAGACATCCAAAAGGGTAGCCATTTGGTCTATAAATGCGCCTGTCCCGCCTGCGCAGGTCCCGTTCATACGTTCTTCTAGGCTATTGCCGAAGAATATTATTTTTGCGTCTTCGCCTCCCAGTTCGATTACTGCGTCGGCGTCCGGTATGCGCTCCTTTACTACGGCGGCTGTGGCATAGACCTCTTGTACAAATGGCAGCCCTGATGATTTTGCCACGCCAAGCCCAGCCGAGCCTGTTATAGCGGGCGCGGCGGTTTTTCCACCTAGGATTGCAGAAGCTTGCTTTAGTTGCTTCGCCGCCTTTTCCCGCACCTGTGAGAAGTGGCGCTCATACGAGTGAAAGAGCGTCTGGCCTGCCGCCGACAGCACAACGGTTTTAACCGTCGTGCTGCCGATGTCTATGCCTATGCGCAAATTTTCTTGTGTATTGTTCATCTCAACGCTACCTTGTGTTATAATTGTCATTTGACATTATAACCGCCATCGTATATAGTTGCAAGCATGGTAGCAAATCTGTGCGAAAAGAGGGTTTGGTTTGTCAGCAAGTACCGCAGATAAATATAGTCTTATTGAGGGCGGAATTGTAAAAAAGCTCTTTTTTGTTGCCGCCCCCCTAATAATGACGCAGGTTCTCCAGATGGCGTACAATCTAACGGACATGTTCTGGTTGGGGAGGCTCAGCAGCTATGCTGTCGCCGCATCCGGGACCGTCGGCTTGTTTTTGTGGCTGGCCATGGCTTTCCTTATTTTTGGGCGAATGGGTGCGGAAATCGGGGTTTCCCAGAGCCTTGGCAAGGGCGACAGGGACAAGGCGCTTGCTTATGCGCAAAATGCCCTTATAGTCGGCGCGATTATGGGCGTGGCTCTGGCGGTTGTATTTATTTCCGCTCAAGGACTTCTCATCGGCTTTTTTCAGATTCAGGAAGAAAACGTCGCCCGATACGCTCAGGATTATCTGGCTATCGTCAGCCTGAGCTTACCGATGGCGTTTGTGGCTTCTGCGATAATGGGAATTTTCAACGGCGTGGGCAACTCGCGCACCTCCTTGGTGATTGGCGGGGTTGGCTTTTTGTTAAATATGATTCTTACCCCAATCCTGATTTTTTTTGCCGACCTCGGGATCATAGGCGCCGCCGCTGCAACAGTCATAGCCCACAGCGCAGCGATGACCCTCGCTTTGGTTTTGCTGATGCGGTACAAAAACAGGCCTTTCGAGGCGTTTAAAATAAAAATATCCCCCGACAGGGACATTCTAAGGCAGATTTTTAAATGGGTCACGCCTATTTCCGTTGAGAGCTTCCTTTTTACCTTTCTGACGATGCTGGCTTCGGTTTTGATTATTTCGTTTGGCGCAGGTGCGATGGCTGCTTCGCGCGTCAGCACGCAGATAGAGAGTCTGACTTGGCTCATTGCCGGGGGCTTCGCTTCCGCCCTGACTGCTTTTACCGGGCAAAATTTCGGCGCAGGGAAGTGGGGCAGGATTTCCAGGGGATTTAAGGTTTCTTCTTTAATAATGGCCTGCTGGGGCCTCACCGTAGGTTTTATCCTTTTCTTTGGCGGTCGGTTCCTTATAGGGCTCTTTATTCCCGATTCCCCAGAAATAGTTGAAATCGGCGTGGAGTACCTGCGGATTTTGGCTCTTGCTCAAATTCCTTCATGCCTTGAAGGCGTCGCAGCCGGGGTTTTCAGGGGGCAGGGCAAAACCGTACCTCCCTCTATTTCGAGTGCCACGTCCAATACATTGCGTGTAGTGCTGGCGTTTTTCTTTGTGCATTTTACTGATTTGGGCCTCACTGGCATATGGATTGCGCTGACTATAGGCGCAGGGGCTCGCGGTGTTTGGATTTACATTTGGTATGTCTTTTACTCACGGAAGGTGCCGAAGGCAGACGGGGCGGCTTTTTCAAACACGCCCAAATAAAAGCTAAAGTTTTCTCATAAATAACCGATAATTAGATTAGGGACAGTTCTTTGTCCCGTGTTGTGCTCGCAAGGAAGTGACTTTCAAAAATCGAAGGAGTGATACGAATGACCATATCAAATGTAAATGGTGCCTCGGCAGGTTCTGGGCTCGGCAAGACAAATCAAGTTTCCAACAACAGGCAGAGCGGCGGCAGAAAAACAGCTGATGACGTTTTGGCTTCTCTTCGTGAGATGATGCCAGGCTGGACGATTTCGACAAGTTCGGCTGATTGGGGCGAGGGCATGCGCAACATACAAATCGATCGCAATGTGCTGCAGGCAATGGCCGATGATCCCAGGGAATTCGAGAAATACAAATCTATGATACTTGACTTAGAAAATACGGTTTCTGAGCTTGAAGAGTGGAAAGAGCAAAATCCCGGGCAATCCCTCATATTTGACATTTCATTAGATCCAGATGGCAACGCAAGAGCCACCGCCACAATCAGGACGCTACTGGGCGTAGAGCAAAGCGCATCGTTTGATTTGCCTAGCGACAGAGCCTCTTGGGGGACTTTTATACGAGAAACGCTGGACGCCTTGAGCCAAGGCGAAGATTCTAGTGCGACAAAAAGCTGGATTGCGTAGCCGGTATATTTCGTCCGGCACGAGGTGCTAATTAAGCGAACCGCAGGTTTATGTGCCTGCGGCTCGTTAATTTTGCTTGAAACGAGCGTGAATGTTGTTGACTTTAACTCCTACCAGCGGTTAGACTAGTGTAGCTTATCCGCTGCACTAGCAGTAAAAACATATTGGAGCGTGCTTTATGCGAAGTAAGAATGAGTTTATAGATTTTATGAAGAGTGCTGGCGTGCTCACGTTTGGTGATTTCACAACCAAGAGTGGGCGAAAGACCCCTTATTTTGTCAATACGGGGAACTACAAGACTGGGATGCATGTTTCCGTGCTGGGGGATTATTACGCCGACTGCGTTGCAGAGAGCGGGGTGCAGTTTGATGCGCTTTTTGGCCCTGCTTATAAGGGCATTACGCTCGTAGCGGCCACCGCCTCCTCGCTATACCGCAACCATGGGGTCAATGTCCCGTACTTCTTTAACCGCAAGGAAGCCAAAGACCACGGCGAGGGCGGCTCTCTTGTAGGCTATGCGCCTAAGGACGGCGACAAGATTGTCATTATCGAGGATGTTGTCTCTGCCGGAACCTCCGTGCGGGAAAGCCTGCAATTGTTTAAAGCCATTGCTGACGTGACAGTCTCCGCTTTGTTTGTGTCCGTTGACAGGATGGAGCGCGGTGCCGGGGAGCTTACGGCTCTGGATGATCTAAGGGAAGAGTTTGGTATAGATGTCTATACGATTATTACGGTGCGCGATATAATTGAATCGCTCCCCCTCGGCGATGGGCGCATTGCGAAGATGGAAACCTATTTGGCGCAGTATAGGGCGAAATAGTCATGCCGGAGTTTAAAGTTGTCAGTGAATTTGAGCCTGCGGGGGGACAGCCGGAGGCCATTGATGCGTTGTCAGGAGGGCTTGGGCTGGGCTTTGATGAGCAAACTCTGCTGGGAGTCACCGGGTCTGGCAAGACCTATACCATGGCAAAAATCATTGAGCAAGTCAATCGCCCTACGTTGGTTCTGGCGCATAACAAAGCTCTTGCCGCTCAGCTCTGTGGCGAGTTTAGGGAGTTTTTCCCTGACAACGCTGTTGAATTTTTTGTCTCCTATTACGACTATTATCAGCCGGAGGCATACCTCCCGCAGACAGACACGTTCATCGAAAAGGACAGTTCCATCAACGCCGAAATTGAGCGGCTGCGCCATAGCGCAACGTCGTCGCTTTTTGAGCGGCGCGACGTCATTGTAGTATCGTCAGTTAGCTGCATATACGGCCTTGGCGACCCCATCGACTATTCCAGCATGGTCATTTCACTCAGGCCCGGGCAAGAGCGCAGCCGGGACGAACTTTTGAAAAAGCTCGTTTCAATCCGTTATGAGCGCAATGATGTGGCCTTTGAGCGCAACGCATTCCGAGTTCGGGGCGACACTGTAGAAATCTATCCCGTATATTCTCGTGAAAACGCTATTAGGGTAGAGTTTTTTGGCGATGAGATTGAGCGGATAAGCGAAATCAATGTAATTACCGGCGCACCCCTGCGGACACTAAGCCATATTGCGATTTACCCCGCATCGCACTATGTCACGACCGAGGAAAAGACGCAAAAGGCCATTGCGGATATAAAGGCTGAAATGAAGGGGCGCATCGAGCAGTTTGAACAAAACAACAAGCTCGTCGAGGCTCAACGCATCCATCAGCGCACAATGTATGATATAGAAATGCTTACAGAACTCGGCTATTGCAGCGGAATAGAAAATTACTCACGCATCATTTCGGGACGCGACCCCGGCAGTGCGCCGATGACTTTGCTTGATTATTTCCCTAAGGATTTCCTGATGTTCATCGACGAGAGCCATGTGACTTTGCCGCAAGTCCGCGCTATGTATGCGGGGGATAGGTCGCGCAAGGAAAGCCTTGTTGAGTATGGATTTCGCCTGCCATCTGCTTTTGACAACCGGCCACTGAACTTCGATGAATTCAATGAGCGGCTCAACCAGGTTATCTATGTCTCGGCGACGCCGAGTGATTATGAGCGTTCGCGCTCAAGCCAGGTCGTTGAACAGATAATCCGCCCGACCGGGCTTTTGGACCCCGAAATCTCCGTGCGCCCGGTCGATGGGCAGATTGACGACCTGGTTTCAGAGATTAATGCCAGGTCTGCCAAGGACGAGCGCGTACTGGTGACTACGTTGACCAAGAAGATGGCGGAAGATTTGACAGGATACCTCACAGGCGCAGGCGTCAGAGTCCGCTACCTGCACCATGACATTTCGACGACTGAGCGCATGGAAATCATTCGCGACTTGCGGCTCGGCGAGTTTGACGTCTTGGTCGGCATAAACCTATTGCGTGAGGGGCTGGATTTGCCGGAGGTTTCACTCGTGGCGATTCTGGATGCTGACAAGGAGGGCTTCTTGCGCAGTACGACTTCTCTCATCCAAACTATCGGTAGAGCCGCCCGAAACGCCTCGGGCCTTGTAATAATGTATGCCGACAGGGTGACTCAATCGATGAGTTCGGCGATTTCGGAGACAGACAACCGCCGCGAGAAGCAGAGGGCGTTTAATGAGGCGCATGGCATTGTTCCAAAGACGGTCATCAAGAGTGTGCGCAATCTGCTTGAAATTTCAAAGAGTGAGACTGTCTCCCAGGCTTCTGGAGTTAAGTTGACAAAGCGCGAGCTGGACGAGGAAATAAAGAGACTGGAGAAAGAAATGGCCGCAGCTGCAAAACTGCTTGAGTTTGAATACGCTGCAACCTTGCGCGACCGCATTATTGAGTTGCAGGGACATTGACAGGAGCGCTGCCCCAATTACAAAACCTCTGACGTTTGTCAGAGGTTTTGTAATTTGCTGCTATTTTCGAGCCTTAGTATGGCTTGTCTGCAATTGGCGCAGCACTGCGCATTGACTTTATTTTCTCGCTTATATTCGCTATCAAGACCGCAGGCGACGCTTTGGTTTGCCCACCGGTAGCCATATCCTTAACTGTTATCTTCCCCTCTGATAGCTCATCCTCGCCAAGAAAAACTACATATGGAATGTTTAACTTGTCGGCGTATGACACTTTAACTTTGAATTTCTTGCCCTCACCGTAGATTTGCGTGCGCAGACCCGCCTCGCGCATTTTCGTTGCCAATGCAACTGCATGCGATAAGTCGTCAGTCATTGGAATAATCAGCACATCTGATGGCGCAGTCAGAGCCGATTCATTTAGGAGGTTTTGCTCCTGTAGGATATAGAACAGGCGCGAAAGACCGATAGCCACGCCTACACCGGGAAGGTTTTTGTCTGTGAAATATTCTGCCAGATTGTCATACCTCCCACCTCCACAAACAGAACCGACTTCGGGATAGTCCGACATGTACGTTTCATAGACGGTTCCGGTATAATAGTCAAGCCCTCGTGCTATGGACAGGTCAATTTTGAAATGTGTGTCCGGAACGCCTAACCCCGCTAGATGCTCTTTAACGGCGGCAAGCTCATCTGCGCCACTGTCGAACATTTCATTCTTTCCTTTATATTTGCCGAGAACCTCAAAAGGATCCCCCTGATAAGTTACGAAATTTATAATCTCACTAGTTTGTGCTTGCGTTAGATTAAGGTCTCCGGACAAGATTTCAGACAGTCTTTCCACACCAATCTTGCTGAGCTTGTCAACCGAGCGCATGACGTCAGTCGCTTCCTCGCCAATCCCGAGTATTTCAAAAAAGCCGCTAAGAGCCTTTCTGTTGTTTATATGGATAACAAATCGTTCGAGCCCGAGCGATGTAAAGCATTTGTAGATAACGCTAGGAATTTCCGCTTCGTTTAGTATATCAAGCCCTCCATCGCCGATTATGTCGATGTCCGCTTGATAAAACTCGCGAAATCGCCCTCGTTGCGCACGCTCCCCGCGGTAGACTTTGCCTATTTCGTATCTCCGGAAGGGGAATGTCAGCCTGCCATAGTTAAGGGCAGTATACTTTGCAAGAGACGTCGTAAGCTCATAACGAAGCGCAAGGTCGGTGTCGCCCTTGCTCAGCAGGTATATCTGCTTTTCCGTTTCTCCGCCACCCTTTGCGAGCAGGATTTCCGCGGCCTCCATAAGCGGCGTGTCAAGCGGAGTGAATCCATAAAGAGAAAATGATTCCCGCAGTCTTCGCGCCATCGAATCAAAGTAAACTTGCTGATTGGGCAAAAGTTCCATGAATCCCGACAACGTGCGTGGTTTTATCTTGTTCATTATGATGCCCCCTGCTCCCTACGTTTTGGGATTAACTATGTCGCGCCAGTCGAGATCCCCGCGTTTTAGTCCGTGTATGAGCACTTCCGCCGTTGCGATATTTGATGCAAACGGCACATTTTTTTGGTCGCACAGGCGAGCGATTTCCATAACGCTGGACTGATATTCATCAACGGCGAGCGGATCACAGAAATATAGCACCATATCCAGCTCGTTGTATGCAATGCGTGAGCCTATTTGTTGGGCGCCTCCTTGGGCGCGAGACATGTATAACGTTATTGGAAGCCCGGTCGCCTCGCTAACAAGGCGCCCGGTGGTGTTCGTCGCACAGATATCGTGCCCTGCAAGTATACCGCAGTATGCTATACAAAACTGAACCATCAATTCTTTTCTTATATCATGCGCCATTAGTGCAACGTTCAACAGCACTCGCCTCCTTTTACCATCGCCGCAGCGGCACTTCATCCCCTAAGATGCGGTGAGCAACATCAAGGTAATCGTACGCAGCGAACCTCTTTTTGTATCGTATAAGCGGGCTACCTGCGTGAAGCGCCCGAAAAACTGACTTATCTTCCGGAACAATTCCTATGAGCTTTGCACCGACGGTGTCAATTAAATCATCGACCGTGGTCTTAATTCGCTTGAGGTTTTTTGGAATCACCCTATTCACCAAAAGCCTTACATCCTTGGCTCCCATTTCGCAGATTATGCTTGCCGCATGCTGTGCATCCCTCATAGCAGGCAGCTCTCCAGTCGTCACAATTATCGACATGTCGGCATTTGTTATTGCCTGTCTAAACCCTTTGCCCACTCCTGACGGTGCATCAATAATGCAGAAATCAAACTCTTGCCGCACTTCATCAAACATGGCCTTTAGCGCTTCGGCGTCTTCATCTTCCTGATTAAATACTGTCGGTGCTGCAATAAAAAATAAATCTGATATTTGCGGGCTCTCAGAACACGCCTCGACTAGTTCGACATCCCCTTTGAGAACGTCCATATAATCCATAACAGCAAAATCAGTCATACACAGCGCAAGGTCCAAGTTTTTTAGTCCTGCGTCAAAGTCTATGCAGAGCGTCTTTTTGCCAAGTGCTGCAAGGCACGAAGAAATGGCCGCTGCCGATGTTGTTTTTCCCGTTCCGCCTTTTCCGGAAACCACGGCTATAACTTTCCCCATGAAAATCCTCCTGCCGCTTTACGCCTTTCACGGCCTTCACGGTATTGTATATAAAGCCGCAACGAATTGCAATCATTTTCTGGTAATTTCTAACAAATAATTGTTACTTGTCCACTCACCTATCCCATTTTTTTGCCAAAGCATCAATTTGGTCGGCGAATTTTGCAAGGTCTTTGTTTGTGCCGCCGCGGTTGCGGGTAATGACTTCGATGAGCCTTGTGCCTGCCAGCAGCAACCGCTGATAAACCGCTGACTCGCGCGCTCCAGCAGGTTTAGGGTCGTCCCGATACAACAAGTCGCGCCCCTCAAAGACCGTCTCGCCAGTTAGTAACTCATGGATGGACGTGTACTTTGGAGCAATTGCATTATACCCCTCGCCGATAAGTCGCGCCGTAAATGATTTGCATATATCGCGCTCTCCGTGGACAACGAAAACTTTCTCCGGTTTGGGTTCAAATGCGCCAATCCATTTGAGAAGCCCTTCCCTGTCGGCATGAGAGCTCATATTTCGGAAGTTATGGATACGGCATTGAATGGCAATTTCTTCTCCGAACAGAGTGACAACTGGTGTAACCCCATCAACGATAATGCGGCCTAGCGTCCCTAGCGCTTGAAAGCCTGTGAATACCACTGCACATTCATGCCGCCATAGATTATGCTTCAGATGGTGGCGTATCCTGCCGGCATCACACATGCCGCTGGATGAAATAATCACCTTTGGCGTTCTGTTGTCATTGAGCCTTTTTGAGTCATCGCCTGTTTCTACTATGTGCAAACCTTCAAATGAGAGCGGGTCTATCCCAGATTCAACAAGCGCTATGGTCGCCTCGTCAAGATAATCCTTGAGGTCGCCGGAGTATATTTTCGTGCATGCGGTGGCGAGCGGGCTGTCGAGGTAGACTGGAAAATCAGGAACGCTACGCACCAGCCCGCGCGCTTTTATTTCTCGGATATAGTATAGCAAATCCTGTGTCCGGCCTATTGCAAACGACGGGCAAATCACGTTCCCACCCTTTTTTAGCGTCGTGTCAATGACTTTCGCCAGCTCCGTCATGGTGTCGAACGCCGCAGGGTGACTTCTGTCGCCATAGGTTGATTCCATGACAACAAAATCCGCCTCTTGGATATACTTTGGATCGCAAATAACGGGGTGCTCCGGCATTCCTATATCTCCCGAAAACACAATTTTTTTGCTCTTTCCCCCTTCCCTGAGCCACATTTCGACATAAGCCGAGCCAAGCAAATGCCCTGCATCTATAAATCGAATATCTGCCGCACTGGCTATATTGGTTTTATTATCGTAACGGCAGGGAACCAGCATAGGCAAAACTCGTTCCGCATCTTCAATCGTATAAAGCGGCTGCGCTGTTTCGTCGCCCGCTCTGCGCTGCTTCCTGCTCTTCCAACCTGCTTCAATCTCTTGAATATGTGCGCTGTCCCGCAGCATTATTTCTAGCAGCTTGCATGTCGGTTCAGTTGCGTATATGCTCCCTTTAAAACCCTGCTTTACCAGCAACGGAAGTCTGCCTGAGTGGTCGATATGGGCGTGTGTCAATACAACACTGTCTATTTCGCCTGGGTGAAAGGGAAACCTTTGCCCAAAACCATTGTCTGCGCCTTGCTGTAAACCGCAATCCACCAAAATCTTTCTGCCGTCCACTTCAACGCAATGACAACTGCCCGTAACTTCTCGTGTCGCACCGTAAAACATTATTTTCATTCTCGTTCTTCCTCACAGTATCCACTTATCTATAGTCGCCACCAAGCTCCCAATCTGTGGCTTTGACAGGTGTGCATTTACCCCGATAATCTCACCTTGGCTTATTTGAGCTCCGTCAATAAGGCTAGAAAAAACTAGAACCGGAAGCTGTTTTAACATATCGTCACTTTTGACAAGTTTTGTCAAGTGATGCCCATCCATCCTTGGCATCTCAATATCGGTAATGATTAGTGCCACTTTTGATTCGATTGGGAACATCTTTGCTTTACACTCATCCCTGGCTCCTTGCAGGTATTCCCATGCGTCTAGGCCATTGTCGAAAGATGTAACATTGGTGAATCCCGCAAGCTCAACAGCCTGCAAGAGCACTTTCCTAAGGAACACCGAGTCTTCCACGATAACTATTGGTTTCTCGCTTTTTGCGCGCTCACCCATAACCCTAACTTCAGAAAGCTGAATTCCGGTTTCCGGATCGATGTCGAATAGTACTTTTTCAAAATCGAGTATTGACACTATCCTGTCGCTGATTTTGGTTGTCCCTGTTATGACACTGTCGCTTCCGCCGAAAATAATGGCCGACGGCCTTTCGACAGCGCTCCACTTGATTTGATGCATAGCTTCTACCGAATGAACAAGAAAAGCTGCATCTACACTGTCGAAGTTCGTCAACATCAGCATGTCACTTTCAGGATTCCCGCTTTCAGGCAGTTGCAGGTACCTTGGTAAGTTTATCACAGTTATTATTTTACCGCGCGGTTTAAACACTCCGTCAACACAGTGGTGCGAATGAGTCATCGGCGTTATTGGGCAACACCGCATGATTTCGGTTACTTTTGCGACATTGATTCCATAGGAGTTGCCTGCAATTGTAAACTCCATAAGTCCAATTACGCTTGTTTCCTCTGTCTGTCTCGCCACACCCCTACTTTGAAGTTCATTATCCATAGCGCCTCCTCCTTTGCTTTTCGTAAAAGTCGTCCCCCCTTGGGCGTTTGCCTTTCTGTTTGTATCACCACAGCTTATCATGTTGGACGAGGAAATTCAATACAAAGAGTGTGCGTTTCTCGTTTATTACTATTTTTTAGTTGTGACTTACAGCATTTTTTAATTGTGCTGCTATGCCTTATCGGCTCGAGCAATGCGCTATGGATGGCGATTGCCGACGTTGTTGTCGCCGCAATTGGCTTCGGGGCATCACAGCCGTCGCTTCAGGCAATGAGCTTGCAGATGGAAACGCCGATAAGGCGGGGCGTCAGGTGCGCGGGGGAAGCCCTAAGAGTTGGCTTGTTTCTTTTAGTTTGAATTGAGATATAAGCTCACCGAGCGTCGACGACTGGCTGCTCATCTCCTCGGAGGCGGCTGCCGATTCTTCCGCCGTTGCGCTATTTTGCTGTATGACTTGCGCCACTTGATCGATGCCCACGTTTACTTGTCCTATTCCCAAAGACTGCTCTTCGGATGATTGCGCAATCTCTAAGACAATCTCACTGCTCTCGTTTATGCCTGATACTATTTCAGATAGGCTTTCTGCTGTGTCATCGGCAATGCGGGCGCCAAGCTTTGCCTTTTCCATTGAATTCGCGATGAGGCCTTCGGTGTCTTTTGCAGCTTCCGCACTCTTTGCAGCTAAGTTTCGCACCTCTTCGGCGACAACGGCAAACCCCTTGCCGTGCTGGCCCGCCCTTGCTGCCTCGACAGCAGCGTTGAGCGCTAATATGTTCGTTTGGAAGGCAATATCATCTATGACCTTGATGACTTTGCTTATGCTTTGGCTGGCCAGATTGATTTCGTTGACTGCCGTCACCATTTCCGACATCTGCTGACTGCCTTTTTTCGCATTGCTCATGATGGCGCTTGCCAGCGTCGCTGCCCGGGCGGCTTTCTGTGCATTTTCTTTTGTCTTTTTCGATATTTCTGAAATAGATGATGACAGCTCCTCGACCGAAGCGGCCTGTTCTGTGCTGCCCTGCGCAAGGGACTGGGCGCCGTCCGCCACTTGCTTTGACCCAACGGAAACCTGCCCTGAGGCTGAGTTTATTTCTCCGAACATTAAATTTAGGTTATCGACCATGCTTTTAAGCGATTTCCCCATCGTGTCGTTGTCTGAAAGCATGCTTACGTCGATGCTCAAGTCGCCATCTCTGACATATTCCAGCTCGCATGCTATATTTGTTATATGCCTGACCAGTTGCGCTGAGCTGGCAATTGTCTGGCCGATTTCGTCTTTGACGCCCGAGAACTCTTCGATGTTCTGCAAATCAAGGGCTGACAGGCTAATATCTCCTGTCGTGCCGGCTCTGTGCATAAATTCTGAAAGCACGAGCAGCGGCTTGCTTATCAGCTTTGAGACATGAAACGCAAGCAGCATGGCTACCACGGTAGATATCGCCAATATTGCAACAAGCACAATGGTAAGCCGGTTAAACAAGGTCTCTCCAGCTAAGTGCGCTGCGCCTGCCCGAGCGTTGTTAATGCGCGCGCTTTCCTCAAAGCCCGCTGTTATAGGCGCTATAATCTGTGCGCCATCCGTAATATACATCGCGTACGCTTCGTCGAACAGGCCTTCATTTATAAGCGCAAAGACGTTATTTTTTAGCGCAGCGTAGTCCCCAAACCATATTTGCCTTGCAGATAAAAATGCGCCTTCCAGGGATTCGTCCACAATGGTTGTTGCGTATATCTCAAAATTAGTTAATGCAATCCTGTCAAACTCTGCAAACTGGTTTAGCGTGTTTCTCACCCTTTCCGGGTCATCTTGGTGCTGCATTATGGTGCGCACGGCATTTCGCTCATTCGCAAATAGCTCCCGAAGGTTGCCCATTGCCTCAATTGCAGTGAGGTTGTTGTCGTACAGCAGGCCTGAAGCTCCGCTGAGCTCACTCATGCCTATGATGCCGATCGTCCCTATGGCGACTGCCAGCACAATCACGATTAAAAAGCTAATTATCAGTTTTTTTGCAACTTTCATATTTTTCATTGTGAAACCCTCCCGATTTCTAGGCCTTTTTGACATACTTCCTACATATTTTCTTTATTATTAAATGCTGGATAAGAGCCCGCAAAAACCTCCTTTTAGCATGCAGATACAACAAAAAAAGAGACCCATTTTATTTCCCCGACTTTCTCGCATCCGGAATCGCCATGGAAATAATATGTAGTCCTCAGATATTGTACGTGTGTGCTATTATTTGCCGTTATAGTAGCATATATTTTGCAAAAATGTCAACCATTTTGTGCCGCTCATTTTACCACTACGTTTGCCTCACCTAGCATTTTTCTTAGCTCGGTGACAAAGGCTGTGTGAATTATGCATTTTGCTCCCACGTTTTTTTTTGATTCGCTGAAGTGAATCACCATCTTCTGTTTGCCAGGGAACATTGTGTGGACTAGCTTGAGGCGCTTATATTCGGGTGATTCTTCGCTCAGGAGTTTTATGTATAGGGTGTCCGCCCCAACAAATTCTTCGGCTACGGCGCCCTCTTGCGATGCCCCGATTTCTTCCGTTATGGGCCTTAGCGTGTCTGCCACTATTTGCGGCTCTTTATCATCCCTGACGGACAGCCTGCCTTCGGCTATTACTGGCGCGCCTACCTGCATGTACCCGCCTGACTCGTCTATTACTCGTTGGAACGCCAGCAGCTCGATTCCGCCTGAGCCATCGTCTATCTCCAAGTATGCCATAAGTGAGTTGTTGCGCGTCGGTTTTGTTTTGACCGACTCTACGATGCCTGCCACAGCAATTTTTTGGTTGTCCTTAAATCTAATAGTGCCTTCCTCGCGCGCGCAATCTGCCAGAACATCCCCTATGTTTGCCACCCCTGTGTTTTTTATGAGACCTTTGTACTCATCCATCGGATGCCCCGATAGGTAGGTGCCTGTCACCTCCCGTTCCATCCTCATCAGTTCGCTTTTTGTGAATTCTGGGACATCGGGCAGTTCGACCCCTCCTGCCGATGCCCCCTCCGCCTCGCCTGACAGCCCAAACAAGTCCATCTGTCCATCAATGTTGCGCCGCCTGTGGGCTGCTAGGCTGTCAACTACTGTTTGGCATATTGTCATGAGCTGCTGCCTGTTTGCGCCCAACCTGTCGAAGCATCCGCATTTAATAAGGCTTTCGAGCGCACGGCGATTTATATCGCCGCCATACATGCGCCTGCAAAACTCCTCGAAATTCGTAAATGAGCCGCTTTTTTCCCGCTCCGCCGTAACTTCGCCGATAAAGCCTCTTCCTATGTTTTTCACTGCAACCAAACCATACCTGATGTCACTTCCTGATACGGTAAACATTGCGCCCGACTCGTTGATGTCGGGGGGCAGCAGCCTTATTCCCATTTCACGGCAGGCATCCTTATATTCTGCCACGCCAGACCAGTCCAGTATCGAGCTGAGCAGCGCCGCCATGTACTGCTGTGGGTAATGGCATTTCAGGTAGGCTGTCTGGTAGGATATCATCGCATACGCCACCGCATGTGATTTATTAAACGCATAGTTTGCAAAAGCGTAAATCTCATCGTAAATGCTGGAGGCAACCGTTTTTGGCACGCCATTTGCCAACGCCCCGCATATGCCGCGCTCCAAATCTCCCTCAATAAACGCTTTTTTTTCGCGCTCAATCTCTGCCAGCTTCTTTTTTGACATCGCACGGCGTATCATGTCGGCTTGTCCGAGCGAGAACCCCCCCATTTTGCGGAATATCTCTATGACTTGTTCTTGATAGACAATGCACCCATAGGTAACTTCAAGTATTGGCTCCAGCATGGGGTGCTTATATTTTATTTTATCGGGGTTGCGACTGCATTCGAGAAACCTCGGTATCGACTCCATCGGGCCGGGGCGGTAAAGAGCTATGATAGCCGTGATGTCCTCTATGCTTTTTGGGCCAAGCCCTGTGCAAACTCCGGTCATGCCCTGCGATTCCAGTTGAAAAACCCCCGCTGTCTTTCCGCCCGTCAGCATAGCAAATGTCGCTTTATCGTCCTCCGGGATTGCCTCAATGGAAAAGCCAGGGATGGTTTTTCGGATGTCCTTAACTGCGTCATCTATGACCGTCAGGTTGCGAAGACCAAGAAAGTCCATCTTCAGCAAGCCCAGCTCTTCAAGTGTGTTCATCGAATATTGCGTTGCTATGGAGTCGTCCTTTTTCGATAGGGTGAGCGGCACGTATTCATGCACGGGCCGCTTCGTTATGACAATCCCCGCAGCGTGCGTTCCGGAATCCTTGGGCATGTCCTCAATCGCCAGCGCTGTGTCGATTACCCTCTTTATCCTCGTGTCCGTGTCATATAGGGTACGCAGCTTGTTTGATGTTTTTAGAGCGTCTTTAATCCTGATATTCAGGATATTTGGAATCTCGCCCGCTAGTTCGCTTTCCTCCTGAAATGTCAGTGCGAGTGCCTTTGATACGCTCCGGACGGCATTTTTTGCTTTTAGCGAATTAAACGTCACTATCTGCGCTACCCTATCTGCGCCGTATTTTTGTTTTACATAATCTATAACCTCTCCCCGTCTCCGCTCGCAAAAGTCTATGTCAATATCGGGCATGCTTATGCGCTCGGGGTTGAGGAAGCGCTCAAAGTACAGGTTATATTTTATCGGGTCTACCGTTGTTATCCCAAGACAGTAAGAAGCAACGCTGCCCGCTGCTGACCCCCTGCCAGGCCCGACCGGAATGCCTTGTTTTTTTGCATAGTTGATGAAGTCCGCAACGATTAGGAAGTACCCGGTAAAGCCCATGTCGGCTATCATAGCAAGCTCGTAGTTCAGGCGTTCTGCTACCTCAACCGCATGCTCCCCACTTGAGCCATAGAGGCGCTCAAGCCCCTCAATGCAAAGCTTCTTTAGGTATTCCTCAGCGCTGTCTTCTCCATCGGGAAGCGCAAATTCTGGTAGATGGTGCGCACCGAAGTCAAACTCGAGGTTGCACATCTCTGCAATTTTTGCCGTGTTGTCGCACGCTTCTTGTGTTTCTGAGAATAGCTTGCGCATTTCTTCATTGGATTTCAGGTAGAGCTCTTTTGATTCAAAGCGCATCCTGTCTTTATCATTGACCGTTTTGCCTGTCTGTATGCACATGAGGACATCCTGAATTTCTGAGTCGGCATGGCTTATGTAATGCACATCGTTTGTCGCCACCAGCGGTATGCCCGTTTCTTCGTGGATGCGCCTTAGCCCTTCGTTTATCTCTGGCTGGCCTTCCAATCCGTGGTTTTGCACTTCGAGGTAAAAGTTTTCTTCGCCATATATCCCCTGGAGCTCTAGGGCCTTTGCCTTTGCGTCTTTGTGCCTCCCCGCTGTGATAAGCTTGGGTATCTCCCCTGAGAGGCACGCAGATAGCGCAATCAGCCCATCGCTGTGTGCCCGCAGCAATTCCATATCTACGCGCGGCTTGATGTAGAAGCCTTCAGTAAACGATGTGCTGACCATATGGCATAGGTTTTTGTAGCCCGTCTCGTTTTTGCACAGCAATACGAGGTGGTGCCGCTCCGAGTCAATGTCGTAATCCATGTCGAGCCTCGTCCGAGCGGCGACATAGACCTCGCACCCTATGATAGGCCTTATGCCTGCGTTTTTTGCCTCTTTATAAAACGCAACTGCACCATACATGACGCCGTGGTCGGTCACTGCCACACTAGTTTGCCCCAGCTCTTTTGTGCGCGCTACTAAGTCTTTAATCCGGCATGCGCCGTCGAGCAGGCTGTATTCGCTGTGGACATGCAAATGCACAAATGACATGTTGTGTGCTTCCTTTCTGTACTAGGGTGCTGGTGGAGTTTTATTATACATTGCACCGGGTGGTTAGTGCAACCGTGTCCGCCGGTAAATTTGACAATTTCGAAAAGAATGCTATAATCTCTGTTATGCTTTGACTAGTAAATTGTGTGTATTACAGGAGGATTATATGAGCAAAGACATCCGTAATGAAGGGCTTTGGGAGCAAATGGCTAAAAACCGTGATTTTATGAAGTGCGATGATTTTTTTGTGGTCATGCAAAATAGCGACCAGCAGAAAAAGCTGCCGCAACCTCCGCTTAGCAAAGGGGCGGAAAAGGACATTATCACTATATCTGCTGACTTTAGTGACGTTGTAGCCAATGGGGCGTATCTGGATCTATTGGACATACGCAGGAGCGAAAGGGTTTATGACGCTGCTAAGGTTATGACACAGAGCCAGCTTGCTTTTTTGCTTTGGAGCACTCAGGGCATTCAGGAAATCCGTGGCGAAAACTACGCTTCTCTTCGCCCTGTACCCAGTGGAGGGGCCAGACACCCCTTTGAGACCTACTTTGCCGTCCGCAATGTCGAGGGGCTTGCACCAGGGATTTATCACTACCTCCCCCTTGAAAACGTTGGCACGAAGCTTGTGGCTATCGAGTTTCTCGGTGAGCTGCCCAATTATGAGGAGCGCATCGTAGAGTCGGTGGCAGGGCAGAAATGGGTTGCGTCGACGCCTGTCGTGCTATACCTGTCCTGTGTTGCCTACCGGGCCGAGTGGCGCTATAGCGTTTTATCGCATAGGGTCGCCATGCTTGATGCCGGACATGTCGGGCAAAACATGATGTTTTCTGCTGCGGCTATGGGTATGGGAAGCTGCTGCATTGCCGCATACAACCAAAAGGTTTGCGATGAAATCCTTGGCCTCGATGGGGACGAAGAATACACTGTTTATGCCTGTGCCGTAGGGTTTGTGAAGCAGTAAGCATACAGCATATCGTCAAAAAAAATATGCCTTGGAAACTATCTTAACCAAGGCATATTTTTGTGCTTTTAACACACGCTATATTTATTTATTCTTTGCAACCCATTCCGCACCGTAACGATTACACTCATCTATAACAACAGGCGTAACCCAGGTATTAAGGCATTCAATGCTGCCGATAGCAGGCACAAATGAACCTCCGGGAGCATATGTGTCTATAGCCCGGCGCACCTCGGCACGAATCACGTCCTCCGTCACATCGCCCTCTTTGTGGTCGATGACACCTTGGTCGATGCCGCCCATGTACAGCAGTTTGCCGGCTGTGTTCTTCTTCATCGCATTGATATCGTTAGACGGCAATGCGCCCTGCCACATGTCTACGCCTAACTCAACCAGGTACCCTTCAAGACCCATCATGTAGCTATCGCAGTGGTGCTGTATCATTACACCCCTGCTCTTGACATAGTCATACAGCTTCTTATAGTGGTCGAAGAACAAATCCTTGAACTTCGACGGTGCAAAGAATAATTGCTCTTTGGAACCCCAGTCGTCGTGCGAATGGAGTATGTCGGGCTTGAGCTCGTCAATGAGCTGTTCGACCACCTTTAGCTTCCACTTTATATACTCGCCAAAGAATTCATAGCAGTCGTCGGGTTCTTCATACAATGCCATAAGCGTATTTTCGAATGTCATTAGGCAGTGCAGACGCTCAAATGCGCCTCTAAAGGTGGGCACCATGACGAATTTCTCGTCCCTGTTGATTCCGGCAATTTCTGCTTTAGCCGCGCTCCAGTCCAAATTGTTGGGGATTTCGGGAAACTTAACGTAGTCGCGCCATTTTGTGATATCTTTAATTACTTGGTTCGATTCGTTTACCATGGGGATGACTCCAGGGTCTTCCCCGGGGATGTAGCGATGGTTTACGCCCCAGTTGTCGATGATGTCCGTGCCGTTTATGAAGAGAATGTCCCAAATTGATATGGGGTCGATAACGCAGTGAAACATGATTTTTGGGAACGCCTCAAAACCATATCCCATCCAGTTTAGCGGTTTGCTTCCGTCTTTCATCATGGCCAAAAGCTCTTGTTTAAGATTCATTTAGTACCTCCCAGTTATTTTTTATACGCTTTAATCACAACAATAAACATAGCACAAAATTCCTGCGATTGTCAACTTAATTTATAGTCATTATTGCTAAATTGTTGTGAAAATACAATACTTTTTCTGCTGTCTTGGATGCTACAAGCTTTTCTTTAGCTCAAACAGCAGATTAAGCGCTTCGAGCGGCGTAAGGGTGTTTAGGTCTGTTGCACTCAGCTTTGCCGCAATCTCGCTGCCGCCCACGTCCAGCATGGAAAGCTGACTCGAATCGGGGGGCTCCGCAGCTTTGCGAGTTTGGCTCAGTGCATCTGCTCCGCCGTCCTCAAGCGTTTTGAGCACCTCCTTCGCCCGCTTTATTACGCTGCCGGGCACCCCGGCAAGGCCTGCCACCTCTATACCGTAACTATCGTCCGCTCCGCCGGGGATGATTTTACGGAGGAAAATTACATCGTCGCCGCGCTTTTTGGCCGAAATATTGTAGTTTTTTACACCATCTATATCGTCCTCAAGTGCGGTTAGCTCATGGTAGTGAGTTGCAAACATGGTCTTTGCGCCGAGTTTGCGCTTGTCCGCGCAGTGCTCCAATATAGCTCGTGCCACCGACATTCCGTCGTAAGTCGATGTGCCTCGCCCAATCTCGTCCAAAATGAGCAGGCTTGTGCGGGTTGCACTTTTTAGTATGTCCGCCATCTCCGTCATTTCGACCATGAACGTCGACTTGCCGCCTGATAAGTCGTCTGACGCTCCGATGCGGGTGAACACACGGTCGACTATCCCTATGCGTGCGGATTTTGCAGGTACGAAAGACCCCATTTGCGCCATAAGCACGATGAGAGCCGTCTGACGCATGTATGTCGATTTGCCCGCCATATTTGGGCCTGTAATTATCGCCGCCCGCAAAGAGCCGCTGTCGAGGTGTGTATCGTTGGGGACAAACAGCGAACCTTGTTGCATAACCTCCACGGTCGGGTGTCTGCCATCTCGGATATCGAGCACTCCGGATACATCTATTTCCGGCATGCAATAGTTGTTCGCTACCGCAATTTCAGCCAATGAACAAAGAGCATCAAGCTCTGCTACGCTTCTTGCCGTCGTCTGAATCCTGCCCACTTTTTCTGCGATTTTTAGCCGCAAATCTTCGAAAAGCCTAAATTCAAGCGTTGCGAGCTTGTCCTTGGCGGTCAGTAGCTCTGTTTCCAGTTCCTTTAGTTCTTGCGTAATAAATCGCTCGCAGTTTGCAAGCGTCTGCTTCCTCATGTAATCGCCGGGGACGTCATCCGATGCGGAGCGCGGGATTTCGATGTAATAGCCGAACACCTTGTTGTACCCAATTTTCAGTTTTTTTCCGGTGCGCTCTCGCTCCTTTGCCTCAATATCTGTCAAAGCTTTGGAGCTATTGTCAAGCAGGTTGCGCAACCTGTCGACTTCGGCGTCAGCACCATCTTTTATGAATCCGCCTTCGCGGACGGAAAATGGCGGATCATCCTTTACTGCTGCATCTATTGCCTCGGCGATATCAGCAAGAACATCCATTGCGGCAATTTCACTTAGGGCGGTGGATTTCATTTGTACAATCTGTGCCGAAATGATGGGCAACGCTGTTATCGAGGATGAAAGCGATTTTAAATCCCGGCATCCGGCATTTCCGTAAACAATTTTGCCTATGAGCCTTTCCAAGTCGCCTATGTTTTTGAGCGCCAGCATCAGTTCGCTCCTAGGCACGGTGGCAAAAACCAGCTCAGAAATTGCACTCTGCCGCCTCTTGATTGAAGCTGTGTTCAGCAAGGGGCGCAAAACCCACGACCTTATCAGGCGGCGGCCCATCGGGGTCTTTGTCTTATCAAGCACCCACAACAGGCTTCCCCTTTTCTCGCCGGTGCGGAGCGAGAATGCAAGCTCAAGGCTGCGCATCGTGGTTATGTCGAGCTCCATATATGCGCCGCCTGCATTGTGTCGCAATGTCTGTAGGTGCGATAAATCAGTTTTTTGCGTTTCGATGATGTACGATAAAAGTGCGCCTGCCGCATAGATTGCCGATGGGTCTAGCTCTGCACAGACTTCGTGCCCAAAATGCTTGCGCAGCTGCTCGCAGCTTTCCTCGCCGAACCTCTCGTCATCGCACTGAACTGAACACCCCAGCCTGGACGCGAGGTGCTCCTGCAGACTTGCTACCCCGAGGGGCTCACCTCCAAGTATTGCCTCTGCCGGGGAAAATGCGCTCAGCTCGTTTTCTATGTGCCTTATGTCGCTTCCGGGAAACTCCGTGACAGTTATCTCCCCTGTGGACAAATCTGAAAAGCATGCCGCTGAAGTACCGCCGACATATACGGCACAGAGATAATTAGGCCTGCCCTCGTCTAGCATAGACGATTCCATCAGCGTCCCCGGCGTTATGATGCGGACGATATCCCTTGCGACAAGCCCTTTTGCCGTGGCCGGGTCTTCAATTTGCTCACATATAGCAACTTTGTACCCCTTGGCTATGAGCTTGGCAATGTACGACTCTGCCGAATGGTAAGGCACCCCGCACATCGGAATGCGCTCGTCAGGGTCTTCCGTAGACTTATCGCGCGTGGTTAGAGCCAAATCTAGCTCTCTTGATGCAATTTTTGCATCGTCGCCGAACATTTCGTAAAAGTCTCCAAGCCGAAAAAAAAGGATGCTGTCCGAATTGCGTCCTTTAATATCAAGATACTGCCGCATCATTGGGGTCATTGGGGGCTCCTTCTTTTCTAACTTGCTAGTTGTATTTTTCCATGGCGTGGTTTATGCCTTTTGTGATTATTAACTCAAGAGCTGTTGCGGCATCCGCCGTCACCGCCTTTATGAGATCCCCGTCTTCACCGGAGAGCTTTGCAAGCACCCAGTCTGCCATGTCGTAATCATCGTGCGGTGGGGAGCCTACGCCTATCTTGATTCTGGGAAAGTCCTCGCCACCGCATTTTTCAATAATATCCTTAAGTCCATTGTGCCCGCCGGCCGAGCCGCGTCGACGCACTCGCAGCTTGCCCGGCGGGAGCGATACATCGTCAGCGATGACCACTACATTTCCGAGCGGCACTTTATAAAAATGCATCGCTTGCCTGACCGCACCGCCGCTAAGATTCATGTAGGTCTGCGGCTTCATCAGAAACACCCCTTGCCCGCCTATTTTCGTTGTGGCCGTCAGTGCGCTAAACTTAATGCGATTAACTGTTGCACCTGTATTTGTTTCTACAACATCCGCTGCCATAAACCCTGCGTTATGCCGGGTGTTGTCATACCGAACCCCGGGATTGCCCAAGAACACTGCAATCCAAGAAACAGGGGATATTTTTTTTCTGAAAAACATTATCTACAGCCTCACAGTTTATCTAAAGAGTGTCGATAAGGGCACTTCCTCGAAAATTCGCTTTATGGCTTCTGCAAAAAGCGGCGCCGCTGTGAGGTATTTGATTTTTTCTGTACACACTTCACTGCGGTAAGGGATTGTGTCGGTGAAAACAATTTCTGTGATGGGACTTTCGTTAATGCGCTCAATTGCGCTGCCCGAAAGGACTCCATGACTGGCGCATGCGTATACGTCCGTCGCACCCCCTACTTCAACCAATGCCTTTGCCGCTTCGCAAAGGCTGCCCGCTGTATCTACCATATCGTCAAAAAGTATGATGCGCTTGCCTTCTACATTGCCGATGATATTCATTACCTCAGATTGATTTGCCTTCTCTCTCCGCTTATCGACAATAGCAAGGTTCAAACCTAGCTTCATAGCAAAAGACCTTGCGCGAGATACAGAGCCTATGTCAGGCGATACGACAACGATGTCATCCGTATCATTGCCGATTTTCTTTTGATAATAATCAGAAAACAATGGCGCTGCAAGCAAATTGTCCACCGGAATATCAAAGAATCCTTGAATCTGAGCCGCATGCAAATCCATGGTCAGAACTCTGCCCGCACCTGCCGAGGTAATCAGATTTGCTACAAGCTTTGCAGAAATCGGGTCGCGGGATTTTGCCTTCCTATCTTGCCGCGCATATCCAAAATATGGCGTAACTACAGTTATGCGGCTCGCCGATGCGCGCTTGCACGCATCAACCATAATCAGCATTTCCATGAGGTGATCGTTAACCGGATAGGACGTCGACTGGACTATAAAAACATCCGATCCGCGCACTGATTCGAAAAGGTTCACTGCTATCTCACCGTCAGAAAAAGTACCCACAGTTGCTTCGCCTATGCGCAAACCGATATTGCGGCAAACGCTTTCGGCAAAAGGTATATTTGAGTTCCCGCTAATTATTTTAATATCCCTTCCATGTGCCATTTTAGAGTTACCTCCATATGTTTTGATTGAAGTTTATGACATGGTTGCAGTTTCTAAGTCTTCTAGCGTAATTGTGGTCAAGTCTTTGCGGGTGTGCCCATCAAGGGCAGATAGCCTATCAGAGTGAATTGCGATTACGTTTTCGAAGAAATTCCTCACATGCCTCGCATTTCCAAAATTCTCATCTCTTTGTTCATAGAGCATCTTAAAATGCCCGCAGGCAAAGCTGCTTGCATCTTCCGTAAGGACATATTCGCTTTTTTCACACATCGATGCGAAGATTTCGTTTAACTCATCACCATTGTAATCTTCAAACTCGAAATAACGGTTGAAACGAGACTCTAAGCCGGGATTTGAGGTTATAAATCGCTCCATCTGCTCGCTGTATCCTGCCACAATCACGATTAGGTCATTGCGGTGGTCCTCCATCATTTTTAGTAATGTCTCGATGGCTTCCCTGCCAAAGTCATTGCCATTACCAGCTTCCGGAGCTAACGAATATGCCTCATCTATAAATAGGATTCCTCCAAGCGCATTAGTAATAGCTTCCGTGGTTTTTATTGCTGTTTGCCCCACAAATCCCGCAACTAGCCCTGAGCGGTCAACCTCAACAAACTGGCCTTTAGATAACACTCCAACTTCCCGATAGAGGCCGGAAAGTATGCGCGCAACAGTGGTTTTTCCCGTGCCCGGATTTCCGGTAAAAACCATGTGCAGCGACAAAGGCGGGTTTGGTAGGTTATTTTCCTCGCGCAGTTTGCGGATTTTCACAAGGTTAATAAGGCTTTTTACGCTCTGCTTGATGTTTCCGAGGCCCACCAATTCATCCAACCTTTCGAGCAACTTATCGAGTGTCTGTTCTTGGTTTCCCCCCTCTTCGCCGGGGAGAATTTCTTGCACATCGGGCGCTTGTTCCTTCATATCGGGACTGGTTTCATCCAGCAGTTCCTTTGCAGCAGTTTCTGCCTGCTTAATTGTTCCAAGAAGGTCCGCAAAATCTGTCATGCTATCAAGATAGGATCCGGAAGCTTTAAGCTCCCGCATTAAGGCCTCTTTTTGTTTACTGTCTACTTTATCCATCTCTGCCTCCGATACGGGATGGGTTCATAGCGGCGGCTAGCGCATGCCGACTGTGGTGCTGATTGATGTTTTAAACATAAAAAAGCACGCCGCCTAAACATGACGTGTACTCACTTTATCGCCCTCTGCGGCGAGCGCCTTTTTTGTCGGAGTACTGCTTCACCCCTGACATTTTGCTGTCAGAGTCCTGCATGAACCGCTTAAGCTTGTCCTCAAAAGTGGGCGCAGATGCCGACGTTGTAGGTTTTTGCGGGTTTTTTTGCTGCGGTTGCACATGCGGTAACTCTGTGTGCACAGGTGACGCAGCTTTTATTGACAAGTTCATCCTGCCCACATTGTCCACACCTATGATTTTGACGGTCACCTCCTGCCCTTCGGAAAGATGGTGGCTTACGTCACTGACATATGTGTTAGCAATTTCAGATATATGCACAAGTCCAGATTTCCCCGGCGCAATTGTCACGAATGCGCCGAATTTTGTGATGCCGGTAACTTTTCCTGCAAGGATGGCGCCCACGTCGAAATCCATACGAAATTATTTATCCTCTCGGCGAAAACAAGTCTGATTTTATCGAAGTTTCTTGTCGGTTAATCTGTTAAATCGAATCCGCTCCCGATATCAAACAGGACAATCTCACCAGGCATTACAAGCCCTAGGTTTGTTCGCGCTATATTTGCCCTAACGGCAGATGCGTCATGGTGCAATATATCATACTCGAGCTGCGCATTTATTATCTCCTGTTCGGCGACCGCCCTTCGGACGTGGTGAAGGTCATCTCTGGCTTCTTCAATGCGTCCATGAAGCGATAGCAGGCTAATTCCAGCGTACACAATCAGGGCAAATACAATCAGTTTTGTAATAAGTTTAGAGCGAGGCAGTTTCATACTATGTAACCCTGTCCTTTTCAAAAAACTTTCAGCATCAGTCATTGTATACTATTTATGCAAATATTGGAAGGTTTATTTTCAATATTTTTACGATTTTTCGATTATTTTTGAGCATTGCCGCACGTTAATCTGCAAAAACAGCAATCGTCGGTTTCTGCTGGTGGTCTGCTCATTGCACTTTGCCAAGTTTTTACTTTACAGCGAATCCATACTTTGCTATAATGTAGCCGCAGTGGGTGAAGATTGGCTCCTTGCCCGGAACATGCGCCCGTAGCTCAGTTGGATAGAGTGTCAGACTCCGACTCTGAAGGTCGCTGGTTCGAATCCAGTCGGGCGTGCCATGAGCCATTGAAACTACAAGGTTTCAGCGGTTTGTGCTATGTGTCAATTTTTGAAGTTTAACACTATTTTAACACTTTGGGTAAGCGTGTGGGTAATTTTGTTGTCCGTAAGCAAAAAGCGGAGCGGGGAAGTTGCCCCACTCCTTGTGTATGTCTATTCGTTCTTCCTCTGCCTCTCCAGAAAAGCTAAAAACTTCTCATTTGTAAAAATGCTCCACATCGTATATCCTACTTATTCCAGTTATCGCTATGGCCGAAATGCAGATAACAAATATCACAAATCCGTTCATTCACTCACCGCCTTGCGCTCCATCTGCCTATTAATGTTTCTGTTCAGCGTTTCTAGCAGAGTGAGCGTTGACCTCATAATCACTTGCTCGTGGTGGTTTTCGTCAGATAACTTTGTGATTCCAAGAATCAGCAAGTTCATTGCCAGTGTTATGCTGTGTGATACATAGTCGCCGTTTACCGTGTTTTCCATATAGCCTCCTAAAATAATTATTGATTTATTTAGGCGGCAATGATACACTCTGGTTGTGTACTGGTGCGTATCATTGCCACCACGAGCCTGTATCTGATTGCCGTCAGATATGGGCTTTTTCCTACGCCACTTGAAAGCGAGTTGATGTTGTCTTGCTCGTGTACTGCGCACAAAGGTCTGCGTGGTCTGCTTTGAGTTTCTTAGAGTCAAGGCGGGAAGATTCAACTAGCGTGTACCGAATCTCGAACGCCCCTGCCTGTAGCTTCTCGGCTTGCCTTGCGTCCATTTCCTTAATCATGGTTTGCTTTAGTGCGTCTGCTTGTTCTTCCAGAGCCTTAATCTCTGCTTGCAGTGCCCTGTATTCTGTGGCTACGATTCCCAAATCTTGAATTGACATTGCGCGTACCTCCATTTTGTTTTATATTTGTGTATATGCCCACGGCTTACGCCGTTAATCCCAGCTTCTCTTCCCAACCAAAGTTCCTGTAAGTGTATTTCTTGCCACCCGCTGTGAACTGAACCGTTGCGCCTCTCCAAAACTGGTGAATCTTTAGTGTGCCTGTCGGGTACTTGGCTTTGAATGCTTCTTGGAGAGCTGTCTTTTGGTCAACCACTTTTGGAAGTTTCGCAATCGCCCATGCTTTTGTCAGGGCTTCGCTCATTGTGATGCCGCGGGTGCGGCGCATTGCGTGGGCTGTTGTCATCATCTCGCTCATGTTGTATCTGGTCATTGTGTTGTTCCCCCTGTGTTTTGATTGCCTTAACTGTCTTTATTTTAGCATATGGTAAACCATATATCAATTGGCATAATAGCCAAAGTTTACCATATATATATTTTGTGCATTTTGTATATGGTAAACCATATCGGGTTGTGCTATAATGATAGCGTGAAGAAGTATTCTCATAATTGGGGATGCCCCTTAATACTGAAAGTAGGTGAAACAATGCCAGTAAGCGAAGCCCAAAAGCGAGCATCAAATAAATATATCAAGGAAAACATGGCAACACTTGCGTGCAAAGTCAGAAAAGAGGAAGCCGCAGCATTCAAGGAATATGCCGCCTCACAAGGTAAGACCTCAAACACCGTTTTGAAGGATTATGTTATTCAGTGTATAGCTGACTGCCAACCCGGCGACATCATGGAGTATGTGCCGGAGGACGTGACAGAATGAAAGATAAGGTGTATAATGCTGTAATAGGCGGTCAGTCAGATAACAACATCAAGTTTGCTGACTTCCAAAGCCTTATACTTGACTTAGGTTTTGAGTTTGAACGTCAAAAAGGCTCGCATGTCATTTACTATCACGAGGGAATCGGCGAGTTCCTTAACATTCAATCAGACGGAAGCAAAGCAAAAGGATATCAAGTTAGACAGTTGCGTAGTATAGTGCTCGCACACGGATTATAGGAGGCTTGAAATGCAATATTCCATACTTATTCAATATGATGCTGTTGACAAAATATATGTTGCAAGTGTACCCGAATTAAACGGCTGTATGGCTCACGGAAGCACAAGAGAAGAAGCAATGCATGAAATACTTGAGGCTATAGAATTACAATTAGAAGTTATGCACGAAAAGGGCATGTTAGCGCCTGCACCGGCGCTGTATGCGGTCTAGTGGCGAAGATGCGAACACCTAAATACAATCCGTTGCTGACTCTTTAGGCGAATCCCTTAATGGTTTTGTATCCACAGCCATAGATGAGCGTATAGAGCGTTTAGGCGGCTCTGTGCCGGAAGATGGGGAGGGTAATCAGTAACATAAATGTTACATAAACCACTTGCTTAATCCGTACATTTAAGTGTAGAATAGGAATCATTTTATAGACACTATAAATAAGCATACCTGAAAGGAGTGGACATCATGACTACCGCCAAATATGTAGCTAACTTTTTCATTGAACTTGCAAACGACGATGAATACGGTGATGGAATGACAAATATGCGCTTGAACAAGTTGCTTTATTTTGCGCAAGGTCATTATTTCGCCAGAACAGGCACCCCGCTCTTTAATGACGATTTCGAAGCTTGGGAGTATGGTCCAGTTGTTTCTAGCATCTACCAACAGTTCAAGAATTATGGTAGAAAGCCTATAGCTGACATAGACGCTGATTATAGTAACGAAACTTTTAATTCTGACGAACTCGAAGTGTTGTTAGATGTAGCAATGAAATATGGCAAATATTCCACTAGTGAGCTTGTTAACATGACTCACAGAAATGATTCACCGTGGGCAGAATGTAGTAAGTCCGCAAGCCAAGTAATCACAAAAAAGCAAATTAAAGATTATTTTTCGAATCAGAGCCTTCCGACATTCGATGATATGCTGTCAGCGTTAGATATACCCTTATGCGAAAAAAGAAGCACAGACGGCTTCATTTTGCTTCCACAAAATATGTCTTGATGGGAGTCGCTAAATGCAGTGTAAGAAGTGGGAACTATGGTTAGCTAAAGTTAAGTATGAGGACGACCCTAATACAGTGAAAATAAGACCGGTCCTTATCGTTGCACCGCAAGAAGTACTCGTCATTGCCTTTAAGATGACCGGAACCGAGCGTATTCAAGACTATAAAGTAAAAGACTGGCAAGGTGCAGGATTGGATAAGGAAACATTCATAAGAGTCAGTCTTAGATTGGCATTACAAGAGCACGATTTGTCAAGTAAAATCGGTATGCTCCAACCGAATGATATTGTAGGCTTCCAAAAGCATCTTGCACAATCGAGGTAACTGTAATATAATTTTGTTGAGAGGCTAGATGAATGTCGGGCGAAAGGTCGCCTTTTGGGGCGGCTCTTTACTTTTCGTCATATTTGTCTTTAAGTAACCGCTGAAAATTGCACGGTTAATCTCATTCCCTAAAATTCGGGAGTCAGGAGTTAACCAGATACCTTGACAAAATCATCACCATTATATACTTCTAGAAGTAACCTCGCTTGTATTCTAGAAGTATGCAAAGAAAGGGTGATTCAGTGCCGGGAGAGATAAGCTCGAAGAATAAATACCGCGCTAAAGCTTACGACCAGATAAACATAGTTGTGCCAAAAGGCAAGAAAGCCGATATACAAGCTTTTGCTGCTGAGCATGGCGAGAGCCTTAACGGCTTCATTAATCGGCTCATAGACAAAGCTATGAAGCCAAAGACACTTAAAGCAACTTCACGGCCGAAAGAGCCAAGCAGTACTAATTGCCCTATATGCGGTAACGAGCTTGTCGGGAACAGGTCAAAAGTATATTGTTCTGACAATTGCCGAACGAAAGCATATAAGGCACGAAAGCGGCAACAGCCATAAAACGCACGAGAACGCCCCTAGAATCGTTTTTGTCAGTTTTAGCAAAGGATGTTTGGTCATAATTGATTAACGATGCACAGAAAGAGAAAAACGGCGAATTACTGGTAGAAAAAGCGGCATCTGCTCTTGGTGCGGTATTTTTTACAGATAGCGGCGAGGGTCGGGATATAGAGACTGACGAAGTTTATTTGATGGATATGTCAGGCCGGCTCATTCCGCTAGATAGGATTGGTGACTTTGAATCATCACCTAGCATTCATGATAAGATATGGGCTGAGTTCTTTTGTTTTGCTGAGTGGCGGTTAGATGGAGATGATATAAAGATTGATTTTAAGCAGCACCCCATATATCATGACGAACCGTAGAAAGCGCATCCGACAAGTAGCGGCCAGCTAAAGAAGCATGGGGGATAATCCTGATGAAGTTGTCAATGTTAAAGAAATATCAGCTAGAGCATCTTGAAATGCGCGGTGTTCATATTAGCCAAGAGCACAACTACTCAGATGACGAGCTAGATGACATTATTGATGAGTGCATATCTTCAGTCCAGCAGGAACTGGACGTAGATATTGCCGAAAACATTATCTCAGCCATAACAACACACCCCGACTGGTGATAGCAATAAATAACAAATCCCGCTCCAGAGTTCAAATGACAGGAGCGGGCTTGTTTGGTATATAGCTCTAAAACTTACGAGAAAGCGCTCTGAGGGGAGAATCCCACAGGTGTTTATGTCAAGTGAAAAATCCCCCAGTCGTTATAATTGAAAAATCCCCCACCGATGCAATGAAATTGGTGAAGAGAAGGGGCACTTTAGGCGAAGTGGATTGCCACCGTTGAAGTAGCCCAAAGTGTCAATTCGCGAGCTACCGTCCGAGCCCCTTCTCAACTTGACTTTCATAGTACCATGACGCGTCAATGGCTGTGTCAAGTAGTTTGTGTAAACTCAGAAAAAGAAATCAGCAATTGCTATGGGGTACACCCTACATTATTCATAGTCTGGATGGTTTTTCTTGATAAACCTTTTCATAAATTTAGTCAGTACCT
>Ga0209755_10000389_pt1 | contig 82260 bp, 76 predicted proteins | sample TergutCo191P1_FD_187301 | JGI IMG/M metagenome (GOLD analysis project Ga0209755, IMG submission 187301) | Cornitermes sp. P1 segment gut microbial communities from Petit-Saut dam, French Guiana - Co191P1 (SPAdes) (version 2) | ecosystem: Host-associated > Arthropoda: Insects > Digestive system...
GTGCTTTTCTATTTGACGCTTACGTCTTGTTCAGGCGGCGCGCGGGGTGATTCATTTGCTTGAGTTGGGTCTTTGTTTTGGGTCATGTGAGTCCTTTCGGTTCCTGTTTTTTTGCCGGGTTAGATGATGCCGAGGTTGCTCAGCAGTTCGCGGATGACTTCCAGCAGCGTGGGCAGCCGGTCGATGATTTCCGCTAACACTTCAAAAATTTGCATGGGTGCGCTCCTTCCTAATCTAGACTTAAATGCAAAAAAGCCCGAGTTTCTCAGGTGAGATTCTCGGGCTTGATTGGGCTATTTTATTGTTGGGACTGAACCCACAGGGAGTTCGTATCAGGGCAGTTCGGTAAAACGGCATCGATACATCCATGAAAACAATGCTGTAAATTACCCTCAAAAAAGCCCTCAACCCCGCTATACTAGCGAGGTTGAGCGGCATGCATCTTTTTTATGCAATGGTTATGGCTGGGGTGGCAGGATTTGAACCTACGAATGCCAGAGTCAAAGTCTGGTGCCTTACCGCTTGGCGACACCCCAGTGTGCGGAATCAACGTGGCTGTGTGTGCGATGTTGCGAAAACCAAAATGGGGTGGATAAGCGGACTCGAACCGCCGACCTCCAGGGCCACAACCTGGCACTCTAACCACCTGAGCTATACCCACCATAGCAACATTTCTATTATACAGCATTCTGGTGCACTTGTCAAGCGTTTTTTGCAAGTTTTTTTACGCTAAGTGTGGGAATATAGCTCGAACTCATCTAAGCTCCGCCTTAGCGCACGAGAAAGCGCGTCTAAGCTGAAAATGCAAGCCAAAACGCGCTATGCGCAAATGATTTTTCGGGATTTTTTCATGTTTGTGCAAAATGACGAAAAATAAAGCTTGACAAACTCGCCAAAATGTGGTATGATGTGAATTGTAGCTTTGTTGGGAACGGTGAGACGGATGGATTTGCACGATTACCGCGACGAAATCCTTGCGGAAATGTTCGTGCGTGGCGAGCAAAGTGCGATGGCGTTTGAGCTGTTGCTGCAACGTATGCAGCCCGTTTTGCACGCACGTGTGGAATCCGCCCGCCAGCGCGTTGGCGATGCCGTAGCGCGCGACGACCTGCTGCAAGAAGCCACCATGGCGTTCCTTAGCGCAGTGACCACGTACCAAGCCGGTCGGGGTGCTAGTCTGCGGACGTTCGTGAGCGTGTGTGTGAGCAATCGGCTCAACGATGCCCTGCGCAAACACGCAGCCGCGCCGCAGCTGGAGCAATTGCTGGAAAGCGCACTGCCGCTAAGCGCGTCCGCGATGGATCCGCAAGATCTTTACGCCGCGATGGAAGATGCCCGCCGTTTGCAGCAAGTGATGGCACAGCAGCTGACGCCCCTTGAGCGCGATGCCCTGCAAGCACAACTGGATGGCTTGAGCTACGCCAGCGCCGCGCAAGTGCTTGGCATTTCGCCCAAAGCCCTAGACAACGCGCTGCAGCGCGCGCGCAAAAAGCTGCAAAAACACCTGTAAGTTCATACGCTCCTGGTAGCATAGGGCGGTGCAATTCCGCCAAGGAGTAAATATTATTTTTCTAAGCGAGGTAGATTGGCACATGTACGAAGACAAAACTCTTATCTGTAGGGACTGCAACAACGAATTCATCTTCACCCAAGGTGAGCAAGAATTCTATGCGGAGAAAGGCTTTGAGAACGAGCCCGGCCGTTGTAAAGACTGCCGTGACAATCGCAAACGCGGCAACCGCGGCGAGCGCGAAATGTTCGAAGCCCAATGCGCAGAATGTGGTGGCATCGCCCGCCTGCCGTTCCGTCCGCGCGAAGATGGCCGCCCTGTGTTCTGCAGCGCGTGCTTTGAAGCGCAGAAGGAGAATGGATAAATTTTTCGGCATGGCCAAAAGATTTTTCCGCAACCAAAAACCACTTGGATCGTATGATCTGGGTGGTTTTTTCATGCAAAGAAAAACGAGCCAGCAACGTTGACTGTCTCGTTTTTTTTCTGCAACTAGATTAGTGCACAGCGAAGCGACGATACCGCGCCGCAGGTGTTAGCCAATTTTCTTGCCGTCTTTGAGGTTGATTTTGCCCATGAACGGCACTTTGAGGAAGCCGTTGGCGGTGTCGCCGTCAAAGGTGCAGCTGAAGGGGATGTCTTTGCCTTTGAGCAGGCTGGTTTGCACGTTGCCGGTGACGGTGTTTTCTTCAGCTTTCATGTCGCTGATGCTGAAGTCGGGCACTTCGATGCCGGTGAGTTTGATTTCGATGTCGTACTTGCCATTCTTCTCGCCCACCGCCAGCACGGCGTCGCCGCGATAAAACATGGTGTCCACAAAGAATTTCCATTTGCCGAGTCCTACCATAAGTAATGTCTCCTTTTGATGCAAAATTTTGGTTCACTTATAGTATACAACATATCGGCGGCGAGGTCAAGCCTTTTTGGTTAAAAATTTATGGACGTTGCGTGAATATCGAGGATGCCGTAGCGGCCTTGGTGGCGCACGAAGGCGGTTTCTTCGTCGATGAGCACGATGTGCTCGAACTGCAGGGGCAGAATTGGCTCGCCATATTGGTTGATGAGCTGCCAGGTGTCGCCTTGCTGCGCGGCGAAGAGTTCGTCGCCTACGCGGCTGGTGATTGCATCGAACCATGGGCTGATGGGGCGGCGGTTCTCGATGATAGCAAAGCGACCGAGAAAGTTACTTCGTGTTTCATCCCACTCAACGCCCCAAAATGGCATAGGTTCACCTTGCCATGGTTCGGTGTAGCGCTGCGTTGCTCGTACTTGCTCCAAAACCAAGCGGCGATTGGCGGTTTCCAACGCATTTGCCACCCACTCACGTGCATTTTCGCTGGTCCAATCATCCCACAAGGCGAAGTATGCATTCAGCTGCAACTCCAAGCTTTGTGCAAACTCATCAACGGGGTGCATACCAATGCCGAAGTCATAGCCCTCACCAAAAAATGGCTGCCCCAGCAATTCAAGCTCAGGGTCAAAGACCCACATGCCGCCGCCACCGCCATGCCCACCGTGATTACTGACAACCATGCCGGTCGTCGGGTCAACTGTATATCGCCACGTGGAATCGTCCACAACAAACATGCCGCAACTGCAAAGAATTATTCCTTCAATGTCCAGTTCTGGCGCAACCCGCCAAACCACGCCGTTGATGGTCACAGGCGGTGGCGGTGGCACGGTCGTTTCTTCTTCAACTGTGGTCGTGATGTATTCTGCCGTGGCTTCGGTGGTGGTGTAGTCATTGCCATTCACCACCGCCGTCGAGCCGCAACCCGCCAGCAGCAGCAAAATCAACAAGCTTGCAAGTAAAATCTTCATAGAAAATCCCTCCTGCAAGCAGTATATCATATTTTAGCGCAAATGTAAAGTTACAATGTTGTAACTATTTCGCGCACACCAGCTCAAGCGCTTGCGGCAGCAGCACCCATTCGGCTTGCTCCATCACGCGGCGCTGGAGAGTCTCGGGCGTGTCGCCGGGCAGCACTTCCACCGCTTTTTGCGCGATAATCGGTCCGCCGTCACAGACTTCGTTGACGAAATGTACGGTCGCGCCGGTGAGCTTCACGCCGCGCGCAAGGGCAGCCTCGTGCACGCGCAAGCCGTAAAACGTGTGCCCACAAAACGCTGGGATAAGCGCAGGGTGCACATTGATAATCTTATTCGGGTAATGCCGCACAAAGTCTTCGCTCAAAATTGTGAGGAAGCCCGCCAGCACGATGAAGTCGATGGCGTGTTCGTCCAGCAGAGCGATGCACTGCGTCTCGAACTCGGCAAGCGTCATGTCTTTGCGTGAGATAGCGAAGCTCGGCACACCGGCTTTGGCGGCACGCTCAAGCGCAAACACGCCGGGCTTGCTGGCAATCACCAGCGCGATTTCGCCGTGTTGCAGCGTGCCTGCGGCTTGGGCATCCAGCAGCACTTGCAGGTTGGTTCCGCCGCCGCTGACGAATACCGCGACTTTTTTCACAGCCATTGGATGTACCCCGTCTTATCTGTAGAATTATACCCCGCGCGTTCATAAAACCGCAGGGTGGATGGTTCTGTTGCGCCGGTCATCAGCGCGATTTTATAGCACCCGCGCTGCACAGCAATGTCTTTGGCGAACTGCAGAACCGCGCCGCCAATCCCCTGCTTGCGGTAGTCCGCGTGCGTGACCACGTTCTCCACCCAGGCGTAAGGCCGCTGCCCGCGCGTGAGGTTTGGCACGATCAGCAGCACGCACGACGACACCAGCTGGTCATCTTGCTCTGCCACAATGATGTGATGGTTTGGGTCGGTCATGATGTCGCGCCACAGTGGTTCGGGCAGTTCGTCGGGCAAGGGATTGTTATGCAGGTGGGTGTAGAGCTGCAGCAGTTGCGGGAGGTCAGGCGGTTGGGCGAAGCGGATGGTCATAGGGCACTTCTCCTTTGAGGCGGGCGGATTTGCATCCGCCCGAACCATAATCAACTACGCAAACACAACCCCATCATCGCCCTGCACAACCTCGCCCATCACATAGGCAGCCTCGCCATTCGCACGCAGCACTTCAACAGCGCGATCAGCAAACTCAGGCGCAACCACCACACACATGCCCACCCCCATGTTGAAGGTGTTGAACATGTCGCGCTCGCTCACGCCGCCGGTGCGGGCAATGAGGTCGAAAATCGCGGGGATCTGCAGGCTCGATTGGTCAATCTTCGCGCTGAGACCCTTGGGCAGGCTGCGCGGGATGTTCTCATAAAACCCGCCGCCGGTGATGTGCGAAATGCTCTTGACGGCGCACTGCTCCAGCAGCGCAAGAATGGGTTTGACGTAAATCTTCGTGGGGGTCAACAGGGTTTCGCCCAGCGTGCCGCCCAGTTCGTCATAGTGCACAGCAAGGGCTTGTGCGTCCACGTTGAATACCTTGCGCACGAGCGAAAAACCGTTGCTGTGCACGCCGCTTGAGGGCAGCGCGATGATGGCATCACCCGGCTGAATGCTGGCGGGGTCGAGGATGTTCGACTTGTCCACCACGCCGGTGCAGTAGCCCACCAGGTCGTATTCTTCTTCGTTATACACGCCCGGCATTTCGGCGCACTCACCGCCGATGAGCGCACAGCCGGACTGCACACAGCCTTCGGCCACGCCGCTGACGATGCTCGCCACGCGCTCGGGGATGTTCTTGCCCATGCCGATGTAATCGAGGAAAAGCAGCGGCTTTGCCCCGCAGCAAATCACGTCGTTGACGCACATCGCCACGCAGTCAATGCCGATGGTGTCGTGTTTGTTCAGCAAAAACGCCAGCACGATTTTCGTGCCCACGCCGTCGGTTCCGCTGACGAGCACGGGGTTGGGCGTGTCGGTTAGGTCAAGCTCAAACAGCCCGCCAAAGCCGCCGATGCCGCTGATTGCCCCCGCCGTTTTGGTGCGCGCGATGTGCGTTTGCATGAGCTTGACGGCCTCGTAGCCCGCGGTGATGTCTACCCCCGCGGCTTTGTAGGCTTCGCTTGCGCTGTTGTTGTGCATGGTGTGCTCCTTGTAAAATTGATGTAAGGTGTCGATGGCATAAACGATTTTGCGCACGGTTTCGTCGGACAAAAAGTTTGCGTCACCGAGCACCGAAATGTCTTTTTTGTGCTGATATTGCGCGCGAATTTCTGCGTTGCGTTGGTCATAAAATTGCCGCGCGCCCGTGCCCTCGCCCCAAGGTTGTCGCTGCATTTTTGGCACGTACAACAGTTCGCCTTGCGCGTGCTTTTGCACTTCTCGCAGCAATTGCTCGGGCAGATACTCCGCCGCGTTGCGATATTTCATGGCGCGACCTCCTTGGCTTTGTGCTTCTATCATACACCAAAACGGCGCAGCGCGCAAGGGGGAGAATTTTTATAGTTTGCAAAAGAACCGGTCTTTTTCCCATGTTGCAGGGTTTGTTTTGATGTAATGCCGAATTATTTCCAATTGGTCATCGTCGCGAATGATATTGTCGTAGTATGAGCGATGCCAAAGCGAAAAGCCAATTTTGCGCGTGACAGCGGCTTTGTATTCCTGCACGATTTTGGGGATGAATTGCGTGTTTTTTGGGGAAGCTAGCGGCTTTATTAGAGTTTCGGGCGGCGCGCCCGCCGCCCCTACAGGCAACGGCTCGCCGACAATCGCGATGAAGTGAATGTGGTTGGGCATAATCACATAGCAGTCAATTGTGAGACGTTCTCGAATTTCGGCCGTGTTCAGCAATTCATCTTCAGCAACACGACCATATTCATTCGATTGCATTTTGCCGTTTGCAATTTTACCAAGCATTGGTTCAGCGTCCTTCACGCAAATGGTGATAAAATATACACCTGCACGCGAATAATCGTAACCCGGCAACCGCAGAGAATTTTTTCGGGCGCGTTCGTTCATCAAATTCTCCCATTGCTCAATCTGTAGGGGCGGCGGGCGCGCCGCCCGAGGGTATAGAAATAATCACGGCAACTTCTTGTCATACCTTGCCAAGGGCGTGCCTTTGGGCTGCACGGGATAATCCCCATCAAAGCAGGCGGTGCAAAGCCCCTGCCCCGGCCGCACGAGTTTGTGCAGCTGGTCGGCGGGGAAAAATCCCACGCTGTCTGCGCCAATCACACCGGCGATGCCCGCGAAGGTGTCGTATCGGTTGGCGATGAGGTCTTCGCGGCTTTTCACGTCCGTGCCGTAGTAGCACGGGAATTTGTAGGGCGGTGAGGCGACCATCACGTGCACTTGCGTAGCACCGGCGTCACGCAGCAACTGCACAATGGGCGTAGTGGTCGTGCCGCGCACGATGGAGTCATCCACGATGATCACGCGCTTGCCCTTGACCACCGCAGGCACAGGGTTGAGCTTGATGCTCACGCTGTTTTGGCGCTGCCCTTGCGCAGGTTGGATGAACGTGCGCCCAATGTAGCGGTTTTTGTTGAAGCCGATGGCATAGGGAATGCCGCTTTCTTTGGCATAGCCGATGGCGGCTTGCAAGCCGCTGTCCGGCACGCCGATGACCACGTCGGCTTTGATTTTATAGGTTTGCGCTAAAATTCGCCCTGCTGTTTCGCGCGAAATATGCACGGAGTTGCCGTCAATCACCGAGTCCGGGCGGGCGAAGTAGATGTACTCAAACACGCACATGCACTTGAGATGCGCGGGGTTCACATAGGTCTTCAGCGAGCGCAAACCACCTTGGTCAATCACCACGATTTCGCCGGGCAGCACGTCCCGCAGGAACTTCGCGCCCACGGCATCCAGCGCACAGGTTTCGCTGGCAACGATGAAGCTCTTGCCCAGCTTGCCAATGCACAGCGGACGAAAGCCATGCTTGTCCCGGCAGGCGATGAGCTTTTGCGCGCTCATCATCACCATGGAAAACGCGCCCTCAAGGTGGTTGTAGGCCTCTTGCACTGCTTCCTCAATGGAGTCCACCATCAGCCGTTCACGCGTGATGGTGTAGGCGATGACTTCGGCTTCACTCGTGGTGTGGAAGATGCAGCCCTCGAACTCAAACTTGCGACGCAGGTCACCCGCGTTGGTGATGCAGCCGTTGTGCGCCAACACCAGCGAGCCGTTGCCGTGGTTCACGTGCATGGGCTGTGCGTTGCGCGCGCGGTTGCTTTGCGCGCTACCATAGCGCACATGACCAATCGCCATGCGCCCCTGCCCCAGCCCCTTGAGCGCGGACTCGGTGAACACTTCATTCACTAAGCCCTTAGCTTTGTGACCGGTTTGCACGCCGCGATCGTTGACGTAGATGCCGCAGCTTTCTTGCCCGCGATGTTGCAGCGCGAACAAGCCGTGGTAGGCGGCCGCCGCCACATCTAAATCATCCGTGTTGCTGAATACCCCGAATACGCCGCATTCTTCGTGAAGAGCCATAAATCCCCCTCGTTGTGTGCATCAAGAATTAAAAAAACCGCTATCCTGCTGGATAACGGCTTTGGTGTTGGCACCGACTTATTTTCCCGGGCCGTCTCCAGCCAAGTATCGTCAGCACGAACGAGCTTAACTACCGTGTTCGGGATGGGAACGGGTGGAACCTCGTTGTCATAAGCACCAACTCTGCTTGCATGCTCTCGCTGCAAGCAACTTAACCATTATACCACGCCATGCCGTGCTTGTCAATAGCTTTTTTGCGTTTCTGCGTGTTGTCCACTAAAATTCGATTTTCTCGGCGATGTATTGTGCAAGTTCGCCAATTGGCAGACGCACTTGTGCCATGCTGTCACGCTCGCGCACGGTCACGCAGCCGTCTTCGGCGGTGTCGAAGTCCACGGTGACGCAAAACGGCGTGCCGATTTCATCTTGCCGACGGTAGCGTTTGCCGATAGAGCCAGTGTCGTCGTACTCACACATGAACTGCTTGGCAAGCTGCGCGTAAATCTCCTGCGCGGGCTCGGCGAGCTTCTTGCTCAACGGCAGCACAGCGGCTTTCACCGGCGCAATCGCCGGATGCAGGCGCAGCACCACGCGCACATCGTTTTTCTCGGCATCCACCACTTCTTCGTCGTAGGCATCACACAGCGCAACGAGAAAGGTGCGGTCAAGCCCCAGCGCGGGCTCAACGCAATAGGGATGATAATGTTCGTTGGCCTCTTGGTCAAAGTAGGTCATGTCTTGCCCACTGGCGGTTTGGTGCGCTTTGAGGTCAAAGTCTGTGCGCGACGCCACGCCCCACAGCTCGCCCCAGCCAAAGGGGAACAGATACTCAATGTCCGTGGTGGCGTTGCTGTAGTGGCTGAGCTTCTCCGGCTCATGGTCGCGCAGGCGTAAATTTTCTTCTTTGATGCCCAGCGAAACCAGCCAGTCGCGGCAAAAGCTGCGCCAATAGTCAAACCACTCAAGCTCCGTGCCGGGCTTGCAGAAGAACTCCAGCTCCATTTGCTCAAATTCGCGCGTGCGGAAGATGAAGTTGCCGGGCGTGATTTCGTTGCGGAAGCTCTTGCCCACTTGCGCGATGCCGAACGGCAGCTTGCGGCGCGTGGTGCGCAGCACATTCTTAAAGTTCACGAACATGCCCTGCGCAGTTTCGGGGCGCAGATAAATCTCGGCGGCGTTGTCGTCCGTCACGCCCTGCTTGGTTTTGAACATCATGTTGAACTTGCGGATGTCGGTGAAGTCTCGTTTGCCGCAGCCGGGGCAGCTGATTTCGTTGTCGCGGATATACTCCATGAGCGCTTCGTTCGGCAAGCCGTCGGCGTTCATGTCGATGCCGTGCTTTTCATTATAAGCATCGATGAGGTGATCAGCGCGGGTGCGCATTTTGCAGCCCTTGCAGTCGATGAGCGGATCGTTGAAGTTCACCACGTGGCCGCTGGCTTTCCACACTTCGCTGTTCATGAGGATAGCGCAATCCACGCCCACATTGTAGGGCGACTCTTGCACGAACTTCTTCCACCAAGCATCCTTGATGTTTTTTTTGAGCTGCGCGCCCAGCGGACCGTAGTCCCAGCTGTTGGCCAGCCCGCCATAAATTTCGCTGCCCGGATAGATGAATCCGCGGCCTTTGCACAGATTAACGATGGTTTCCATGGATTTGTTTGTGTGGTTCATTGCGTAGACCTTTCTATCGATGTGTGCCGGAGTTCTTCTAGGCACAGTGAATTTAGGGTTTAGAATCCCGTAAAATCTCTAAATGCGTTGACGATTATCCAGAAGAAATAGCTTATCGCTCCTCCAATATGCCCGAAAAGCGTGCCCACGCCAATAACGACATTTTGAACAAGCGTGATCATCAGCGTAAAGGGCAGGAAAATCAGCATAACCGGACCCTGCCACGAGCCGGGCAGGCGAAGCGTAAAGCGAGTGTTAAACAAGCTGCGCTGTGCGGTGGGCGCAATCGACGTTAGGTGAATCGAGTTCGTGCTGTTTTCAAGGGACATCCAAATGGTTCCAAGTGTGCCAATCACCATTGAACGAAAGCACGGCATCATGGCTGTGGTGAATTGTCCAACCATCACCGGTGAGCACAGCAAGCGTTTCACGCGCCAATGCTTCGCCGCGAGCATGCAGCGCGGCATCGTCCATTTCATAGGTTGCCGAAGCCCCAACGGCGAATCCACCCAGCAACAACACCAACGCAAGTAACGTACACAGCGTTTTTTTCATAATCGAACCTCCTTCACCAATAGTTCCCTATATTGTAACACGAAACGGGGATTTTGTCAAACAGAAAAAAGTGCACAAGAAAAAGTAATTTCCAAAAGATTTTTTTCGCAAAGCTCTTGACAGCGCCGCGCAAGTGTGCTATCATAGTAGACAAGAAGGAGTTCCAACGTTGAAGAGGGAGCTTGACAGTGATGAAGAGGAACATATTGCTACGTGTTGCGGTTCTGTTGCTTGCGCTAACAGTGCCGAGCTTCGCTCTTTTCACACACACCATGGCGCGCTACACTACACTGGCGGCGGCAACCTACCAAGCACGGGTTGCGGCGTTCGAGGTGCGCTCCACCCCTGTTAATTTCGGCACAAACCGCATGGTGTATTTGCACCGACGCACGCGCAGCCATTTAGGCAGGCCAACAAACCACTATAACATGCACGTTGATTTCCACCCCTACACGTCACAAAGTTTTCGCATCGACGTAACCAACACAAGCCAAGTTTCAGTGCGCATGCGGCCAGAGTTTTTCAATCTACTGCACGACAATGCAACGGTGGGCGCGCGCCGCCGAATCCCCCACCAGCCGCAAGGGGAAGATTGGGACTACCGCGAAGCGTTGGATCATCTTGAGCCGCGCATCGTCAATGTGCGGTCTTATCCCGCGCGAACCGAGACACAAGGCAATTACGGTGGTGGGATAGGTCACAACGACGCAGGTGTTTATGTTGCGGCGGGTGCTAGCGTGCGGTTCTATTTTGATTTGCAAGTGCACACCTCGCGTCATACCTATGATTGGGTGAAGTTTTGGGGTAACCAGGCCGAGTTTGATGCCAACAGCTGGGTCAATGGCGCGTTCCGCATTGCCTACGACATCATTGCGGTGCAGGTGGATGTTCTCTAAGTAGTATTGAAACGTGTTGAAGGGAGAAATTAACATGAAAGTAAATCGTTTTTTGCGCGTAGCGGTGATTATGTTGCTGATTACGGCATTGTTGATTCCTGCCGCTGCACGGTTTGGACCATATAGTTTTCGTTTCAGTCTTGGTCAGGCAGGCGTGGGGCCGCTTATTCCCCTAGAACCCGGCGTGGTTGCCACTGGTGGCTTTGACGTCGTACATGCAACCACGCACATCTTTCATGCTGGTGCTGGCGTGCCGGGAATCACGATTGCCAACACGGGAACTCGCCAACTTGACATTTACCGCGAAGGCTGGTATGCCTTTGTGATTCGCGGTGGCGACGGCGGGCCTGGAAACCGCACCGCAAACAATGTTCGTTCTGCGATGGGCGGTGCCGGCGGAATGGTGATGGGCTATGTTTGGCTGGCGGCTGGCACAAGAGTTTACGTGCATCTTGCAGCCGCAGGGCATCGAACAACATCCGCTCAAACCAACCGACCTGCCACTGGCGGTGGCCTTGGTTCGGCGCATGGCGGCGAGGGTGGCGGTGCAACGGTGCTTTCCACTGGTAGCGCGCCTACACACGCCAACGCCATTGCCATTGCAGGCGGTGGAGGCGGCGGAGGCGGAATCAACCAAGTGGGCACAACCGACCACGCAAACAATCGCGGTGGCGATGCAGGCGGCACTGGTTTCACGGGCGGAGCCACACATCAATACAATCCGATTCTCAATGGCGCAGTGATGCGAGGAGAAAGCACGACAAATATCCCCGGAGTTGGCGTTGTTAGCGGCGGTTTCCGTGGCGGCAACCCCGAGAACACTAATATCACTAAGAACACGGCGCGCCCCGGAAATACTGGTAGTGATGGCGGCGGCGGTGGTGGTGGTCACAATGCCGGCGGTCAGCATGGTGCTACTGCAAATGCCGCAGCAAGTATCGGAGCACCTCTTTTGGGCGGTAATGGTACCGCTTGGGGCGGCGGCGGCGGCAGCGGCTGGTACGGCGGCGGCGGCGGTTTTCAGCACACGGGCGCCGCTGCATGGAATGGCGGCGGCGGCGGCGGGTCTTCGTTTGTGCGGCATGATGTTCGCGCTCTCACGCCCGAAATGATGACCAGTTCTTATTTTGCCCCATTTATCGCGCTAGGCGGTTCAACTGACGCTACGCGAGTTGGTGCCACCAACAATGTTGGCAATGCCATCAGCGGCGTTATACCGTTGCGAAATACGGGCCTAAACCCAACTGCTAACCATCCCGGGTGGCAGGGCTTTGCGGTAATGATGTATTTGGGTCCTCAAGATCCCGCGCAATGGAGCCATGCCAACACGTTTAACACATGGTTTAATGCTGCTACAGTGCACGACATTCTTGGTTCTCATACCCTAGGCGGTTCCTTGTCTTGGAGCCAAAATTTCTGGGAGTTGTTTGATCCCATTGCCCCGGCAACCGCTGGCTATATTGACGTGAACATTGAAGTTCGATGGAGCATTGGCGTGCGCGGCACAACCGGGAGCCATTGGCACGATATGCCTGCTGTTACAAGAATAGAGCGCATGCCCAACGGTGACATCATTTTGCACGGAACCGGCGGCACGCACGGATGGGGAACCAACCCAAACCATACCGACCCTGGGTCTAACTTCACGAATCTTCGCATTGCAAACAATGGTACGCATTTAAACAGATTACAGGGTGCAGGCTGGAATGCTAATTTTGGTGGCGGCAGTGGCCAGATGGGTGCCGGTACGTTGACGGTGATTCTCAGATAAATAAATGATTGCACCGTTTTTGGAAAGGGCTTAACATGGAAAATCAACCACAGCAAAACAAGCGCCAGCGCGTGTTGCACATCATTGGCAACTGTGTGGGCATTGCGCTAATTGCCGTGCTGCTGCCCATCATGGTAGCGAACTTAATCATCATCATCCGCGGCGCAACAAACCCCTACGAAGTGCCCACCCTGTTCGGCGTTGCACCGTTGATTGTGGACAGCGGCTCGATGTACCCGGAAATTGAAGTGAACGACTTGATTTTCGTGCGCGAGACCAATCCGGCTACCCTGCAACGCAACGACATTATCGCCTTTCTCACCGACGATGGCCTGCTGATTACCCACCGCATTGTGGGCATCATCAACGACGAAACCGGGCTGCAGTTCATCACACAAGGTGATTACACCGGCACGCCGGATCGCACGCCTGTGCGCGCTGACCAAGTTGTTGGCATCTATAACGGCGCGCGTTTGGCGGGTGTTGGCGCAATTGCGGCGTTCCTCAGCCGACCGGTTGGCATGCTGGTTTTTGTGGCAGTTCCCCTCTTGCTGATTCTGCTGTATGACCTGCTACGCCGCTATCTGTACAAGAAAAAGATGGCACCGGAAGTCGAAGCCGAAAAAGAGGAGTTGGAGCGCCTGCGTGCCTTGGTTGCACAGCAAGAGTCCTCCCCTGCGCCCGAGGTTGAAGCGCAAAGCGAAGCCGCACCCACCGATCCCGAACCCCAGCAACAACAATCGCAAGATTGATTATATATAACCACATAGTAAACTATTTTAAAAGGAGAATACACACATGAAACGCAACAAAACTCTTCGCATCGCAATCGTCCTGTTGGCACTGGTGATGGTTTCGACCATCGGCATGGCTGGCACCCTGGCCCGCTACGTCAGCGACATTAACGCAACCGCTCAAGCTGTCCGTGCTGGTCGTTGGCACATCGCTTACGGCGACGGTTTTGCTCTCACCACGGCGCTTACCCCAGTCGGCGCTGGCAACACAATCACTCCAGACCCTGCCAGTGCTAATACCAACATCATCGTTCCCGGCTCTCTTGTTCGAGTATCTGGTACTGCTTCCATTACCAACAACTCGGAAGTTCCCGCTGAAATTTTCCTTGAAAGCTTTTCTCTTGCAAACAACAATACACGCATTTTGTTTTCTAGCTACGATCCAGACCACGCTAACTTCACAGAGTGGCAAACTGCTGCTGTTTTCCAAGCTGCTTTTGCTTCTACTGCTTTGGCAACGCTGCAACCCGGTGCAACCACTAACCCTCCTCTTGCCATCACATTTTATGCATACTGGACTTTCCAACAAGCTAACGTGGCAGAAGACGGCGACGTTCCTTTCTCGTATTTTGACGGAATCGACACTGCCTACGGTTCAGTTGCAAATGCCACTGACGTGCCGACCAACGGTTTCGCACCCACGCTCAACTTGCTCGCACGCCAACTGGCTGCATAAGCATTTTCCAACAGCACTAATTCTGATTTAGCATCACAAGGAGGCAGGCACAGATGAAACGAAACAAGTTTTTGCGCATTGCAACGATTTTAATGGTCGCTTGCTTAGCCACGCTGTGCCTGCTTCCATCTACCCTTGCACGTTATACCTCTATTGTTCCTGCGACTGCAGGAACCCCCGTAAGAGCAGGACGCTTCCGCGTGTATGCGAGACCATACACCCCTGCTTCAGCGGTATTTGTTGATTTCACCCCAGTTACGACCACCAGCATCACCCCTGTTAACGTTCCGCTGAACTTCGGCGCGCTGTTGCAACCCGGCACTTGGGGCGGCGAAGCGCATGTTCAGTACGTTGATGGCAGAATCATTGCTCCGGGCACAGGCGGAAGTTTTGCACTCCAATTTAGGAATAATTCCGAAGTGCCGGTGCGTTTTCGCTTGAACAACGCCACCGCAGGCACAAGCGATCTTGCTCCCCTTCCCGCTGGCGGCACATTGCCCAACTTGGAATTTGCGGTCGGTCAAGGTGGTCCGTGGATTGGCGGACGCGCCGGATTGTTGGCTGCGCTCGCTGGAGCAGCCAACGCAACTGCAACGGTGCAACCACTCGGAACAAGCGGTCGCGTTTATATCTACTGGCGTTGGCCGTTTAATGTGTCAACTGACCAGAACACCGCTGACACTGCGCTTGGGCGCAGCGCCGCACAAAACCGAGCCACTCCTGCAACTGTTCCGGGCGCGCAGGTAACCATCCAATTCATTGCGGAACAATTAGAAGCCTAACCACGAAAAAAACGCAAAGGAGGCGACCAGCGTATGTTTAAACGGCGCGGATTTCTTTACACCTTGCTCGCACTTGTGCTGAGCGCAGCTTTGCTTACCAGCGCCATTGCTGCTCCACAGCTGGTGCAGCATATTGCCACGCAGCAGCAAGCTGTTGCTGTGCACCACATGCCGGCAACGGCAGCGATTTCTTCCCTCAGCGGTCCCCTCGCTGTGAGCGTAATTGACCAAGACAACGTTGTGTGGACCACCAGCACGCAAGTTGATGTATTCGGCAGCGAGTTTTTCGTGCCGGGCAGCATCGGCAGCTATGCGTTCACGCTGCATAACCATGAAGATTTTGAGGTCGCGTACCTCTTTCGCTTAACCCGCGGCGCAGACACCCGCGGACACTATGACCGCCTGCCCCTGCTGTATCGCTTGGACGGCGGCACTTGGATGCCGTTTAGCGCGCTTGAAGAAGAAGGCGTGCTGCTTGGCGGGCAATCGCGTGCTTTCCTGTTGGAATGGACATGGCCGTTCCACATTGACGACACGCAAGACACGCTCGACACCAGCGTGGGCGCGAACCATCTGTACACTTGGTATCAGCTTGATTTGGAAATCATCCTTGAGTATGACCCGCCCTACTCACCCTACGTCCCAGGCGGTGGTCGCGGCTGGTGGTGGTGGATTCTCATCCCGCTGTTCAGCATTATCCTTTTCATCTTCCTTGTGCTTTTGGCCTTTGTTGGCGGGCGCATTGCCGGGCACCTGTTCTGTTGGTATATAGAAACAGGCGGCTGCTAGCGCATGAACAAAAAACTCACCGATTACGCTTGCGTGGTCGGTGTTTTTGATTGACAAACTCGTCCAAGTGCGGTATAATGGTAGGATGAGTAAACAACAATCGATTCTCGGGTTTCGCCGTTGGCAATTTATTTTCATCTGCGTTGCAATGCCTGTGTTGGTCGCTGGCGCGCTCATCACCCAACAGCCGTGGGTAGAGCTGCTGCTGGCGCTGTTTTCTGTGGTCACGCTGATGCTGCTCGCAGGCGGCAGACGCTTGGGTGCGGCCTTCGGTGTCCCCTTTTGCGCGGGCAATGGACTGCTGTTTTTCTCGCGCGAGGTGTATGGTCTTGCGGTGTTCAACGGGCTGATTGCCGCGCCGGTTTACCTCATCAGCTTCATCGCTTGGGGTCGCCACAAAAGCGGCGATGGCAGCACTGTCACCATCAAACGGTTGAGCAAAAAGCAGTGGGCGCTCACGGTGCTTGCCAGCGCTGCGGTGTTCTGCGGCGGTTTTTTCATCCTGCGAGCAACCGGCAGCGCACAACCGGCGCTGGATGCCTTCACGCTCGCGATGTTCATGCCGGCGCTTTTGCTGCTGCAACAGCGCTACGTGGAAAACTGGATTTTGCACATCACCGGCAACGTGGTGTCGGCAGTGATTTGGCTGCTGGCAACGCTGCAAGATCCCATGAACTTCAACTTCCTGCTCATCACCTGCACGGCCACGGTCATCAATATCATGGGACTAATCGGCTGGCTGAAGCTGGACAAAGACACACCGTAGGATGCGTTTGTGCCGAGCTTGGTTGAAGACTTACCACGCTAAAGCGCTCGTGCCCCAAATTCTGTGAACGAAATGCATACAACCGCCCGCTTTTCGGTGCATTTTGCTGCTTTTCTGTGTACAGTTCGTAAAATAGCGCGCAACCCCTTGCCAAGCGCAAGGAATTTTGTTATAATAGGCGTACAAAGCGGTGTAGGGAGGGCGAGCAGGATGAGCGCAGTGAGCAATCTGGTGCAGTTTGTGCAGCGCAAAACCGCCAAGGGCGCGCGCAAACACGGTCGCAAACACCCCGCCCCTGCCCTGCCCGAAGCGGTTTATGACAAACACATCCAGCCCGGCGAACACTACACCGTGGGCTTTGCCAAGGCGAACATCATGCCTGATGATTTGCGCGACACCGCCTACTGGGTGGCGGGTTATCGCAACAACAACCGCGCCACGGATGTGCTCGACCCGATGACCTGCTCGGCCATGTGGATCGACGACGGCACCGGACGCGGCGGCGTGGCGGTGGTGAGCGTAGACAGCGTGGGTATGAGCAGCTACGACTGCGATGCCATTGTGGCCGCCATGCAAACCGAGCTTGATGACATGGGCTGCAGAGGCGTGTTCATCGGCAGCACGCACAACCATGCAGGCATCGACACATTGGGCTACTGGGGCAAGCGCGTGCTCGGCCCGCTGCCCAAAAGCGGGCGCGACCCGAAGTACATGACCATCGTGCATGCAGGCGTGCAGCAAGTGATTCGCGAGGCTCACGCGAGCCGCAAGCCCGGCAAGCTCTATCACGGCACGATTGAAGCGCCCGATGTGCTGCGCGACAGCCGCCCGCCGCAAGTGTGGAGCAAAACCTTCACCCGGCTGCGCTTTGCGCCGCACGATGGCAGTGCCGAAACTTGGCTGCTGAACCTCGCCAGCCACAGCGAATCTCTGCTGGGCAAAAACAGCCTGGTGAGCGCCGACTTCCCCTGCTACATGCGGCGACACATTGCGGAGCTAGTGGGTGCGGAAAGCCTGTTCCTCGTTGGCTGTATCGGCGGACTCATTCGCCCCAAAGAGCTGCACGAAGACAACATCCAGTCCACCATCACCTGCGGACACATGCTTGCGGATGCCGCTTGCGCCATCCACAACGACCGCGAGCTGCCGGTCTACCTAGACTTGCTGCGCCAGCCCTACTACTGTGAAACCGAGAACATCATGCTGATGACGGCGGTGAAGCTGGGGCTGATTAAAACCAACAAGCGCTTCAACGTTGGCAACAGCAACTTGGGTTACAGCCTGCTGACGGAGATGACTTACCTGAACTTGGGCGGCTTGGAGATGCTGTTTTTGCCCTGCGAGCTATTCCCGGAGCTCGCCTATGGCGGCTACTTGAGCGCAGACGAAAGCGCCACGGGGCTGGGCGGCGAAGTCAACCCCGCGCCGCTGTGCGAGATTGCGCAAAACCCCGACCTGCTTATCTTCAACTTGGTCAACGACATGACGGGTTATGTGGTGCCGCCGAACGACTGGCATCTGCACAACGAAACGCCCTATATCGACGGCGGGCGCGACCGCCACGACCGCAAACACTACGAAGAAACCAATTCCCTCGGGCCCAACACTGCCGCAACCATTGCTGCCGTGTTTACCAATATGATGAAAATTGTAAGGAGAACATCACCATGAAGAAAGTCTTATCCACCCTGCTGGCCGTTGCCATGCTGCTGAGCCTCGTTGCTGTGACCGCGGCCGCCTACACCTACGACACCGACTACATAGCCGAACCTGCCGTTGCCGTGCTTTCTGCCGACGCTGAACTGCAAGCACAAGGTCACGCACTGCTGACCAACACACTCAACGTGTTCGGCTCGGGCTCGTACTACCTGCGTGGCACCGCCACCCAACCCGTGCAATACGACGGTCTGTTCAACGTGCTGCCCCCCCGCACCGCCGACGTCGTGATCGCAGCCGATGCCGGCCGTGTGACCGTTGAGCAAAACGTGAGCTGGAGCAGCGAGCTCGGCTTTTTCCGCGGATTTTTCATGCGCCTTGTGTTCGGCAACCGTGTGCGCATGATGGTGAGCGAAAACAATGACCCCCGCGTTGTGTTCCCCAACCGCCGCTTCTTCTTCAGCCTGCAAGACATGGGCGACGCACCGATTCTGGATCTTGAAGCCCTTGATCTGGTTGATCTGGGCGACTTGGACATTCCCGCAGCCGCAGACCTCGCCGCGCGCGCCGAAGGCAACTACCTGCAAGTGACACTTGAAAACGCAGACGGCGGCTACACGCACTTCTTCTATCGCAGCAGCCAACTTCGCCGCATCGTTAGCGAAATGCCCGAAGGCAACACCGTGATTGTTGTGCATCACTTCTCTGGCAACCCGCCTGCACGCTTGTTCAGCGCTGGCTGGATGCTGTATGTGCCGATGGGCTGGTTTGTTCGCCTGTTCAATGCATAACCACGGCATAACCACACACAATGAGGTAAAGGAGAGTTTACTATGAAAGCAAAGCATATCATCGCAGTCCTCGCCGCACTCGCAATCAGTGTCACCTTGCTGGCAGGTTGCGATATCAACCGCCCCACACCCATTTATGTCCCCACCCCTCTGGCTCCGGGGATGAGCCCCGACGACCTGTCTGCCGCAGAGCGCCAAGCACTCATTAATCGCTATGACCTTGACCCCGCAACTATGATGATGCGCGTGCCGGATGAATGGGCAGCATATGTTGTGGAAGACGGTCCTGTGTTGCCGCCGCCTGCAGTGATGGGCGCAGGCGTTGCCGCGGATGACGCGGAAGTGTATCCCCTGCTGCGCAACACCATTGACATTTTGGGCAGCGGCAGATTCTATCTGCGCGGTCGTTCCAGCATGCCCGCAAACGACATGGCACCGGCAAGCAACAACACGCCCATCGCCATTGCCAGCGACGGTCAGCGTGCTGTGCTTGAACAACACGTGAACTGGAACGAAATGCTTGCCAGCGATGGTAGCTTTGACTTTGGGCAAAGCCGCATTCAAGGCGCTATCTTCAACGGCACATTCGGCAACCAAATGCGCATGATTCTTGACCCCGCAGGTCCGATCATCGCCTTCCCGCAGCGCAACAACTTCCTAAGCTTTGCCGACATGATTGACTTCTTTGGCGAAGAAATGCCCACGATGGATCTGGAAGACTTTGACGTGATGCAAATGGGCGACCTGGAAATCCCCGACGTGCTCAACGCCACCCGCATCACCCAAGGCGGTCGCGAATATCTGTCTGCTTCCATCGCCAACGAAGAAGCCGGTGTGAACACCTTCTTCTTCCACAATGGTCAACTGGTGCGCATGGAAACCGTGATGCCCGACGGCAACCGCTCGATTATCGAAGTGGATGTGTTCCACGGCAACCCGCCCGCAAACCTGTTCACCACCCAAGGCATGAGCCGCATGCCCATGGCCGAGCTGATGCGCCTGATGGAAGGCATGGGCGGCGACGGCGGCGGTCTGTTCGACGGCCTGTTTTAACCCATGAACCAACACCCTATCGCGTTAGTCACCGGCGCAAGCGGCGGCATTGGCAACGCCATTGCAGCGCTGCTGCAACAACAAGGCATGCAAGTGGTGCGGCATTATTGCAGCACGCCCGTGCCCGCAGGCATCCAAGCTGACTTGCGCAATGAAACCGAAATCGAGGCGCTGTTCCACCAAACGGAGCAGCGCCTTGGTGGCGTCGATGTGCTCATCAACAACGCAGGCATTGCCCTGCCCCAGCAGCTCATCACCGACACCTCCACCGAGGCGTTCGACGACCTGTTCGCCATCGACGTGCGGGCGATATTCCTGTGCTGCCGCCGCGCGCTGCCGCACATGATCCGCCAACAGCGCGGTCGCATCATCAACATATCCTCCGTGTGGGGCGTGCAGGGCGCGAGCTGCGAAGTGGCATACAGCGCCGCGAAAGCCGCCGTGATTGGTCTGACCCGCGCCCTGGCGCAAGAAGTCGCACCCAGCGGCGTGACCGTCAACTGCGTTGCGCCGGGCGTCATCAACACCCCCATGAACGCTCACCTTGACCCAACCGAGCTTGCGGCGCAAGTCCCCGCAGGTCGCCTCGGCACACCCGAGGATGTCGCCGACGCAGTTGCGTTTTTCGCCGGCGCGCAGGCGAGCTACGTCACCGGGCAGGTGCTGGGCGTGGGTGGCGGGTTCGGCGTGTAACGCATCAAGCAGCCCTGCATATAATGTACCAGCAAGTCCAATTTTGCCAAACGAAAGGTGACGAACATGTGGGGATGTAACTGTGGCTGGGGCAGCTGGAACAATTGCAACTGGAGCGGTTGGAACAACTGCTGCCGTCCCAACTGGGGCTGGAACAATTGCAACAGCTGGAGCAACTGCAACTGGAATGGCTGGAATAACTGCTGGCGGCAACCCAACTGGGGTTGCTGGCGCTCGTGCTAGTCAACGATGATATGCTTTTGACCGAGAGATTTTCTCGGTCATTTTTTTGTAACAATGCCGCAATTGGCGCGTTATACTAACACAGGGCGCGAAAGGAGAGCTTGCATGCGCGAATTTGAACTGATCTACCGCGAATATTTCGCGCTGGTGTTTTCCTACGCACGTCGCCTCACCGGCAGCGACCAAGCCGCTGAAGAACTCACCGCCGACACCTTCTTCAAAGCCCTCAAGGCGCTCAAGCGCTACGATGGGCAGGAGAACCTGCAAGCTTGGCTGTGCACCATCGCCAAAAACACCTGGCGCTCGCACCACCGCAAGTATGGCCGCATCACCAGCCTGGAAAACCTGCCCGAGCCGCACGACGACGCGGACTCCCCTGCCAAGACCCTCGAAAACCGCGACGCCACATGGCGGCTGCATGAGCTGCTGCATGAAATGCCCGAGCCCTACAAAGAGGTGTTTTCGTTGCGGGTGTTTGGCGAGCTGCCCTTTGCTCGCATCGGCCAGCTGTTTGGCAAAACCGAAGTTTGGGCGCGCGTGACCTACCACCGTGCCAAGCAAAAAATCTACGCGCAAATGGAGGATTATCATGACTGAGCACAACTTGAGCTGCGGCGTGGTGCGCGATTTGCTGCCGCTTTACGCCGAAGACCTCGCCAGCGACGACAGCCGCGCGCTGGTGCAAGCGCATTTGCAGACCTGCGAGGCTTGCCAAACGCAGCTGACCGCCATGCAGGTGCAAGACGACGTCCCGCCCAGCGCCGAACAATCCCTGCGGCGCGCGAAAAAGCGGCTGCGCGGCATCAAAGCCTTGGTGGCGGTTGCGGTGAGCATCGCGGTGCTGGCGGGTGCGGCGCTGGTGCTGTATGCCCTGCGGGATGAAATTATGCCCAACCCGGTTGCCCTCAATGTGCGTCCGCGCGATGTTTATTTCACGCGTGAACACTGGCTTGGCCCTGAACCTCGTCTCATCATCACCTCGCACGCACATGCCAGCGAAGGCACTTACGTTGAACTTTCGCGCACGCAAATCGAATATGGCTATGAAATTGAACATGTGTATATTTTCACCCTCCGCGGCACCCGCACCGCATGGTTTTTGTCTGCACTTGGCCTGCGGCGCCACAGCATGGAGTTGAGCACTCCATTAGAGCGCAGCTTTGACTGGTACCCATGGTTGCGCTGCGAAGAAACGGGCTATTATACCATCGTGCCCGACGAACCGCAGTGGCACACCTCGTACTACACGGTGACGCGCGTGTATTTCGTGCGTTACAACAACTGGGCAACGTTTCGAGCGTTGGAAGACCCCCTCACCGCCGAAGCCGAGGGGCTGGCGAGGCTGCTTTGGGCGCGTGAATGACTGCGAAAACGCTTTACATTTGCAACGCAATGTGCTATAATAGACGTTAGATGTTAGATTTTAGATACTAGATGATTAATGCACAGCGAAGCGACCTGCTCGCCGCAGGCGTGGTATACTGGTTGCAGGAGGGCGTTCACATGAAGATTTTGCTTGCAAGCTTGTTGGTTTTGCTGCTGCTGGCGGGCTGCGGCTCGGCGGCGGTGGTGAATGACAACGAGGACTACACCACCGAAGCCACAACAGAATACATCGCGACCACTGCGCCAGTGCCGCCGCCTGTGACCATCAACGGCGTGGTGTGGCGGATTGCGCCGACGCTAGATTTGGGGCATGTGCACAACTGCTGCGGCGTGTTTGTTGATTCGAGGAACAGGGGCATTGACTCCATCACCGGCGAAGTGGGCGAATGGGGCTGCGGTGACCACTGTGTTAGCGCCAACTTCCGCTGGATTGACCTTGAACAACGCGTTTTGGGTTATGGCAAAGAAAGCCACAGCCTTGACGGCATCGATTGGATAAACTTAGATGACGGCACTTCCTCTTGGCTCGCCGAAATCGATGGGCTTTTTCTGGTGCGGCGTGCAGATTTCACGATGCTGACGGAAAATTTTCGCGACGAGGAAGGAAACATCGGCTTGCCATCCGAAGCCTTTGGCGAGCTGCTTGCTGTGGTGCGCATCGCAGAGCACGAGGTTACGATACTCACTGATTTCGTTTACGACGATGTGCCTTGGGGCAACAATCTTGGCATCATTGCCGTGCGCCAAGGTGAGCGATGGGGCACGGTTGACCACAACGGCGACCTCATCATCCCGCTAATGTTCGAGAACATCGTGCTCATCGACGAAGAAACCGCTTTCGTGCGCTACAACGGGCGCTACGGCATCCTCGACATCCACGCCACAGCGGCGAATTTCTAGCCAAAGGGAAAGACCGAGAAAATTTCTCGGTCTTTTTGCGTGTTTTATGCAAGTAAAGCTTGCAATGTGCTTTCGTTTGTGTTATAATAGTAATGTTATAAACACGCGAAAGGAAAGCCTATGCTGACTGAAACCACCGCCCTGCAGGCACTGACCAAAACCATGCTGCCCGCACTGCAAAAAGCCGGGTTCGCCCCGCAAAAATCCACCGAAACCAACACCGCCGTCTTCACCGGAGAAGAGGGCGTGCTGCAGCTTGTGCTCGCCGACGACCGCGTGATGCTCGAACACGCAACCGACGCGGACGGCGACTTCACCAACCTCAGCGCAGGGCTGCTTGAGCTCGGCAGCGCCACCGACCGTGACCTCACCTTTTGGGGCGGCGTGCTGGCGGAGAACATCACCCGCAAGTTCAACAAAGAGACCTACAAACCCTCCGCTGCGGGCAAAAAGCCGCCACCAAAAAGCGTGAGCAAAACCGCCATCAAAAAGGGCGACGCCTATTACGACACTCTGGCGCTGGGCAACAGCTTCACCGGCATTTACACCGACTTGCGCACGGCGTTCAAAGCCAACTATGAGCATTATGGCGAGTTTTTGGCCGATGAGTTTTTCACGAAATACGGAACCCCTGCGGTGCTGCAAAGCCTGCAACAAAAAGACAAAACGCAGCTCAAGCGCGTGTTCAACCTGTTCAACGATGTGTATGAAAACGGCATGAACGATGCACAAAGCACGGTGTGCGTGACGATTCTGGGCAGCTTTTCGGCGGTGCAACTGGCCGACTGTCTGGATTATCTCAGCGATGACCTGCGCCCGGTGGCGGTGCAGGTGAACAAATACCTGTGCAGCTCCGGCGGCAAAAACGCCTGCAAGCGCCTTGAACACCCGCCCATCTATCGCCCGAAAAAAGAGAAGAAGCCGGGCATGCTGCAACAGCTGATGAGCGGGCAAGTGCCGGGGCAGCCGGGCTCGAAATAGCGAATGTGATAACAGGGAGACACGTATGCAAGACAACCTAGCCAGAGCACGTGACAACTACACCTATGACGAATATTTAGCATGGGAACGTCCGAATCGCTATGAGTTGATTGATGGGCAACCGCATCTCATGTCAGCGGCGTCGCCGCGCCACCAAGAAATTTGCGGCGACCTCTATATTGCGCTACGCGAACATCTCAGCGGGCGGCAATGCAAGGCTTATCAAGACATCAACGTGAAGTTATACCCGCAACGCGCACGCAACCGACAAATGGTGTTTCGCCCCGACATCAGCGTGATTTGCGACCAAGACAAGATGGATAACCATGGTTGCAATGGTGCACCAGACTTGGTTGTGGAGATTCTTTCACCCGGCAACCAAAGCCATGACCGCTACTTCAAATTCATGCATTATTTCCGTGCTGGTGTGCGTGAATACTGGATTGTTGATCCCGAATACCACGTGATTCAAGTGTGCTTGCTGGAAGAAAACCGCTACTACATCATGATGTACCAGCAAGGCGACACCCTGCCCTGCGCTGCGCTGCCCGGGTTCAACCTTGCGCTAACCAGCATTTTTCCCGACGAAGAAACCCCAACGGAGGAATAACCTTTTGGACGAACAAGAATTGCAGCTGAACACCGCTGTGACCGAAACTTATGACGAAGATTCCATTCAGGTGCTCGAAGGCCTGGAGGCCGTGCGCAAACGCCCGGGCATGTACATCGGCTCAACCGGGCCGCGCGGGCTGCACCATCTGGTGTATGAAATCGTGGACAACGCCATTGACGAAGCATTGGCGGGCTTTTGCACGGAAGTGAACGTGCAGATTCTGCCCGGCGATGTGATTACCGTGCGCGACAACGGCCGCGGCATCCCCGTGGGCATGCATGACAAAATGGGCATCCCGGCGGTGACGGTGGTGCTCACGGTGCTGCATGCCGGCGGCAAGTTCGGCGGCAGTGGATACAAAGTGTCGGGCGGGTTGCACGGCGTGGGCAGCAGCGTGGTGAACGCGCTGAGCGAATGGCTTGAAGTGGAAGTGAGCCAAGACGGCAAAGTCCACCGCCAACGCTTTGCGCGCGGCGACATCGCCACAGAGCTCGAAGTGGTGGGCGAAACCGACCAAACCGGCACGCTCATCACCTTCAAGGCCGACCCAGACGTGTTCACCGAAAGCACGATATATGAGTTCGAGATTCTCGAACGTCGCCTGCGTGAAAGTGCGTTCCTCAACGCCGGGCTGCGCATCACGCTGGACGACCTGCGCATTGAAGCAGAACCGGTGCAAAAAGAGTTTTGCTACGTTGGCGGCATCGCAAGCTTCGCGGAGTTCCTCAATCGCAACCGTGGGCTCACGGCGCAGCACGAGCAAGCCATTCACCTCACCACCGTGGTGGGCGAAAAAAGCGCCGAAGTTGCCCTGCAATACAACGACAGCTACAACGAGCTGCTGCTGAGCTTCGCCAACAACGTCAACACCAGCGACGGCGGCACGCACGTCAACGGCTTCAAGCTTGCGCTCACGCGTGTGTTCAACGACTATGGTCGCAAGTTCAAATTCCTCAAAGACAACGACAAAAACTTGAGCGGCGACGATGTGCGCGAAGGCTTGACCGCCGTCATCAGCGTCAAGCTCACCGACGCGCAGTTTGAGGGGCAAACCAAAGGCAAGCTTGGCAACACCGAAATGACGAAAATCGTCAGCGACATGGTGTATGACAAGCTCATGACCTATTTTGAGGAAAACCCGGCGGTGGCAAAGGCCATCTTCAGCAAGGCACTGGATGCCAGCCGTGCCCGCGAAGCCGCCCGCAAAGCGCGTGACCTCGCCCGCAAAAAGGCAGGCACCGGCGAAGGCGGCGCGCTGCCCGGCAAGCTGCAAGACTGCACGGAGAAAAACCCCGAAGTCACCGAGCTATACATCGTGGAAGGCGACTCGGCAGGCGGCACGGCCAAAAAGGGCCGTGACCCGCGCTATCAAGCCATTCTGCCGCTGTGGGGCAAGATGCTCAACGTGGAAAAAGCGCGGCTGGATAAAGTCATCGGCAACGAGAAGCTTATCCCCGTGGTGCTCGCGCTGGGCACCGGCATTGACGAAGACTTCAACATTGAGAAATTGCGCTACCACAAAGTTGTCATCATGGCCGACGCCGACGTGGACGGCTCGCACATTCGCTGCCTGCTGCTGACATTCTTCTTCCGCTACCTGCGCCCCCTGGTGGAGCAGGGTTACATCTACATCGCTCAGCCGCCGCTGTATCGCGTGAGCAAAAACCGCAAGCACCGCTATGCCTTTAGCGATGCCGAGCGCGATGCCCTGCTGGCTGAGATGGGCGACGGCTGCGACATCCAGCGCTACAAAGGTCTTGGTGAAATGGATGCCGACCAAATCTGGGAAACCACCATGGACCCAAGCTTCCGCACCATCCTGCGTGTGACGCTCGACGATGCCATCGCCGCTGACGAAGCGTTCTCCACCCTCATGGGCGACCCCGTGGAGCCGCGCCGCGAGTTCATTGAGCAAAACGCGAAGAAGGTCAAGAACTTGGACATTTAGGGAGAAATTTATGGTCATGCAATTTTCCGGCATTAACATCTACGCGAAAGACGCGCTGAAGTCTTATGCGTTCTACAAAGGCTTGGGATTGACCCCGACGGCAATCAAATTTTATTTTTAGACTAGCACCGATGAGGTAATTATGGGCTTTGACGAAACCACACTAGACCAACAAAAAATCATCAACGTGGAAATTGCCAAGGAAATGCGCAAAAGCTTCCTGGACTACTCCATGTCGGTCATCACCGCGCGGGCTCTGCCCGACGTGCGCGATGGCCTCAAACCCGTGCACCGGCGCATCCTGTTCACCATGCACCGCAACGGACTGATGCCCGACAAAGCCTATCGCAAATGCGCCGACACCGTGGGCGCTGTGCTGGGTAGCTATCACCCGCACGGCGACCAGAGCGTGTATGACGCGATGGTGCGGCTTGCGCAGGACTTCAGCATGCGCTACATGCTGGTGGACGGCCACGGCAACTTTGGCTCGGTGGACGGCGACCCGCCCGCGGCTTATCGTTACACCGAAAGCCGCCTTGCCAAGCTCGCCACCGAGATGCTCACCAACATTGACAAAGACACCGTGAACTTCGTGCCCAACTACGACGACCGGCTCAAAGAACCCGTGGTGTTGCCGTCACGCTTTCCCAACCTGCTGGTCAATGGCTCAACCGGCATTGCCGTGGGCATGGCCACGAACATCCCGCCGCACAATCTGGGTGAGGTCATCGACGGCATTTGCTGCATGGTCGACGACCCCGAATGCACCCTAGATGACCTCATGGAGCACATCCAAGGGCCGGACTTCCCCACCGCAGGCACGATCATGGGGCGTTCGGGCATTCGTGCTGCGTATGCCACCGGTCGTGGCAAAGTGGTGGTGCGCGCGAAAGCGGAAATCCGCGAGAAAAAGGGGCGCTATAACATCCATGTGAGCGAACTGCCCTACCAAGTGAACAAGGCGCGGCTTGAAAAACACATCAAAGACCTTGCGCACGAAAAGAAAATTGAAGGCGTTGCCGGCACGGACGACTTTTCGTCGCGCGGCGGCATGGACTTGGTTATCTACCTCAAGCGCGACGCCAACCCGCAGGTGGTGCTCAACCAGCTGTATCAATTCACCGCCATGCAAAGCAGCTTTGGCGTGAACATGCTGGCGCTGGTCAATGGCGAGCCCAAGCTGCTCAACCTTAAGCAAGTGCTGCGGCATTACATCGACTTTCAGATTGAAGTGCTCACCCGCCGCACCGAGTTTGACCTGCGCAAAGCCCGCGAGCGCGCGCACATCCTTGAAGCGCTGCTGGTGGCGCAAGACAACATCGACGAAGTCATCTCGATTATCCGCTCCAGCAAGTCCATCCCCGAATCAAAAGAGCGGCTGATGGCACGCTTCGAGTTCGACGACGTGCAGGCCACCGCCATCGTGCAGATGCGGCTGGGACAACTCACCGGGCTTGAGCGCAGCAAGCTGGAAGAAGAAATGGCGCAGTTGAAGCTGACCATCGCGGATCTCGAAGACCTCCTTGCAAACCCTGTGCGCATGATGGCACTGCTCAAAGACGAACTCACGCGCATCCGCGAGAAATTTGCCGACCCACGCCGCAGCGACATCGTGGCGATCTCCGGCGAAATGGACATCGAAGACCTCATCCCCGTGGAAGACTGCGTGTATACCATGACCAACTTGGGCTACATCAAACGCCAGCCCATTGACGTATATCAGTCGCAAAAACGTGGCGGTCGCGGCATCAAGGGGCTCACCCGCCGCGAAGAAGACGTGGTCCAGACCATGTTCACCTGCTCCACGCACGACTATGTGATGATTTTCACCACCAAGGGGCGCGTGTATCGCCTTAAGGGCTACGAAATCCCCGAAGGCGCGCGCAACGCACGCGGCATGAACATCGTCAACATCCTGCCGGTTGGACCAGATGAGCAAGTGTCGGCGCTCATCCAAGTGAGCAAAGACGAAGCCGAGGCCGAGCGCGGCGAGCACTACCTGTGCATGGTCACGCGGCGGGGGATCATCAAACGCATTGCGCTCAGTGAGTTCCGCAACGTGCGCAAAAACGGCGTGATCGCCCTGCACCTGGAAGAAGAAGATGAACTGGCTTGGGTGCGCATGACAAATGGCAGCAACGAATTGCTCGTTGCCACGCGCGAGGGCATGGCCATCCGCTTTAGCGAAACGGATGCTCGTCCGCTCGGGCGCACCGCACGCGGCGTGAAGGCCATCACGCTCGGCCGCGAAGGTGACGCCGTGGTGGGCATGGATGTGATCGACCCAGAAAAAACCATCCTCACCGTGACGGAAACCGGCTTTGGTCGCCGCAGCATGCCGGATAACTACCGCTTGCAGTCGCGCGCCGGCAAAGGGCTGATTAACTACCACTGCGGCAAGTTTGGCAAAGTGGCCGCCGTGGCCGCGGTGAGCGAAGAAGAAGACCTCATCCTCATCGCCAGCGACGGCATCATCATCCGCATTCCGGCAGGGCAAATTAGCCAGAGCAATCGCCCAGCCAAAGGCGTGCGCGTGATGAAACCCACCGAAGACGAACACGTGGTGACCATGGCGCAAGTGCCGAAATCCGACGAAGAAACGCCCGAAGAAAGTGAGGCCGAAGCATGAACATTGCTTTGATTGCATCCGACACCAAGAAAGAGCTCATCAGCCATTTCTGCATCGCCTATGCGGGCGTGTTTGGCAAGCACACGTTGTTTGCCACCGGCTCCACTGGGCGCATGATTCAAGAAGCCACAGGCCTTGAAGTGCATCTGCTGTACCCGGGTAGCGGCGGCGTGGAGCAAGTGGAAAGCATGGTGTCGTGCGACGAAATCGACCTGGTGATGCTGTTCCGCAACGGCTTGGGCGACTATGACAGCACCGAGGAAAACAACCTGCTGCGCCTGTGCGACGTGCACAACATCCCCGTGGCAACGAACATCGCCACCGCCGAGGCGCTCATCCATGCCCTTGAGCGCGGTGACCTGGATTGGCGCGAAATGCAAAAGGCCAACCGCAAGAAGATTGAGTTCTAGCACCTGCGGTGCGGCGTCGTCGCTTCGCTGTGCTTGACGAAAAGTTCTTCCGCATTGACTCATTGAAGTAGGTGTTTCTATGATTGACATCCCCCGCATCACAAACCTCCAACCGTAAAGCCATACTTTCTTGATCTCACCTATGAAACCGGCGAAAAAAAACGCTTTGACGTGACGCCCTATATCACTGGGGCGTGGTTTGGCGAACTCGCCGACCTTGGTTATTTCCGTGCTGTGCGCGTGATTGAAGATGGCGAACAAATTGAATGGCCAAATGGTCAAGACCTTGCCCCTCACGAACTTTATGAACTGAGCGAAAGGATTAGCCCATGCCCCTAATCACCCAAGCCGTGCGCGGCACACGCGATGTGCTGCCCACGCAAACATACCTGTATCGCTATCTGGAAGACACCGCGCTGCAAACGGCGCGCAACTTCGGCTATCACGAGCTGCGCACACCAGTGTTCGAGCACACCGAGCTGTTCGAGCGCGGCGTGGGCGACACCACGGACGTGGTACAAAAAGAGATGTACACCTTCCTCGACAAAGGCGAGCGCTCCATCACCCTGCGGCCAGAAGGCACTGCCGGGGCGGCACGCGCATGCCTGGAACACGGTCTGTTGGGCGGCGCACTGCCCTGCAAAGTTAGCTACATCACCAGCTGCTATCGCTACGAAAAGCCGCAAGCCGGGCGTTACCGCGAGTTTTCGCAGTTCGGCGTGGAATGCTTCGGCGCAGCCACACCCGCCGCTGATGCCGAGATGGTGTCGCTGGTGGCGGAATACTTCGCCGCCATTGGGCTGGAGAATTACCGCATTGAGCTCAACAGCATCGGCTGCCCCGAATGCCGCAAGGTCTATCTGGAGAAGCTGCGTGAATATTTCGATGGGCACACCGCCACGCTTTGCGGCACTTGCCACGACCGCCTGGCGAAAAATCCCATGCGCATTTTGGACTGCAAGTCGCCAAAGTGCGGCGACATTGCCACGCAAGCGCCGGCTACCATTGAGCACCTGTGTGGCGACTGCGACGCGCACTTCGCGCAAGTGCAGCAGCTGCTGTGGAGCATCGACATCCCCTTCACGCTTAACTCCCGCATGGTGCGTGGGCTAGACTACTACACACACACCGTGGTGGAGTTCGTGAGCGAGCAAGCCGAAACGGCGGGTCTTGTGCTCGGCGGCGGCGGGCGCTATGACGGGCTGATTGAGCAGCTCGGCGGTGCACACACGCCAAGTTGCGGTTTCGCACTGGGTCTTGAGCGCATTTTGCTGCACCTGCAGGCGGCGAACACTCCCCTGCCCGAGCGCGAAAACTGCGAGCTTTACATCGCCACGCAAGGCGAGCACGCCCACGCCGCGGCGTTCAACTTGGCCGCACAATTGCGCGCCGAGGGCATCGCCACACAGCTTGACATCGTTGGCCGCAGCCTGAAAGCGCAAATGAAGTTTGCCGACAAAATCGGCGCGAACTACACCTGCGTGCTCGGCGACAGCGAGCTGGAAAGCGCTGCCGTGCGCCTGAAAAACATGCAAACCGGCACGCAGCACGCCTTCAAACTCACCGACCTCGCCGAAGAGTTCGCGCACTTTCTCGTGCAACAAGCCCACGAAGAGTTGACAGCACTATACGAAAATTAGGAGATTTTGCATGAGAAAACTAATTCCATACTTGCTCGCAGCCCTAGTTCCTTATGCCATTGCTGAGCTTGTCCCTTTTCTTTCAACGCGTATAAATAGCCGTTTAGGCGCTGTTGTTTTAATCATCTTACTTGCATTGACTTTCACTTGTTTATATCTTAATCGCAAAAAGATTAGATGGATAAGAAAACACACTTCTTCCCTTGGGAAGTACGAGGGTCGCTGGATAGAAATTTTGACAGATAAGCCGGATTATCCCTACGCCATATGTATGATTACATACGACGCAAAAAAAGAAAAGTATAAATTTAGCGGAAACAACTATGCAAAAGATTTTTCAGGAAGAAAGCGATCATTCAGCTGCAATGATTTTTATCTTAATCAAAATGGTTTCGGTTATGTTGATCAACTGGATGAGGGCACCACGAAAGGCTATGGGACATATTCTTTTGACGATGATGTTTCCTCAAATAATCCGACTAAAGCAAACGGATATTTCATAGACTTCACAGGAGAGTGCTGTGAATGTACTAGTTGCAGAGTCGTCATGTATAAGCTTGATAAGAAGTTTCAAAAAACAAAAGGCATTGATCCAAAACTTCCTGATCTTGATCTCATTAAGATATATCATAAACACTATGGTCATCCACATTTCCCTAAATCTTCGGAGGTTTCTAGCATATGCTAACAAATTCACAAAAAAACGAATTGATACGCGCCGCTGTCGAAGTGCGTGATTGGGCTTATGTGCCCTATTCGCGCTTTAAAGTTGGTGCTGCGTTGTTAAGCAAAACAGGACGAGTTTTTACTGGTTGTAATTTCGAAAACGCTTCGTTTGGAGCAGGTGTCTGCGCAGAACGTGTGGCACTCGGAAACGCCATTTCGGCAGGTGAAACTGAGTTCGTCGCCATTGCTGTTTGCGGTGACGACAAACCCACCCCGCCCTGCGGAATCTGTCGCCAATCCTTGGTCGAATTCGGCGAAATTATAGTGTACTGTGCAGATTCCATCGGCGAAAAAGTTACTGAGTTTACTTTACGCGAGCTGTTGCCCGTGTCCTTTGAATTTGCATCCAAAAATCCTTGAGAAAGACGAAAAATAAAATACATGACAAAGAAAAATAGAACACCTGTGATGATAGAAATCCGCGATTCGCACCGCGTGCAGGGCGAGTCATACAGCTCGGAAATCCTGTGCGACGGCATGCTGGAGCAGCTGGACGATGGCTGGCAGCTCAATTATGTGGAACAAAGTGAGGGGCTGCAAGGCAGCCGCTCGGCGCTGCGCGTGCACGACCAAATGGTGTCGCTGCGGCGCGAGGGCGAGTTCCCGCTTGACCTCACCCTTGAGCAAGGCGTGCGCCACAAGTGCTACTACAACACCCCCGCCGGCATGATGCAACTGGGCGTGTTTGCGCGGCAGGTGCAGTCGAAACTGACACGCGCAGGCGGGCAGATTAAGCTCGACTACACCCTCGATTTTTCGGCCGACATGGTCAGCAGCAACCAACTGGAAATTACGATTACCACACCAAGGATAGAGCGTTTGGAATGATATTGGGTGATATCCATGACGCGTTGGTGCCTTTAGCACCTAGAAAGAATGGGGGAAGTATGTTAGACCAACTTAGTGCGATTGCCGCCGCCGCGTTTGCGCAATGCGGCTTTGAACCCACGCTGGGGCGTGTGATTTTGTCGAACCGGCCGCAGTTGTGCCAGTTCCAGTGCGACGGCGCAATGAAGGGCGCGAAGGCACTGCGCCGCCCGCCGCTTGAGATCGCCCGTGCCGTGGCCGACGTGCTCGCCGCGAACCCCGTGTTCGCCAGTGTGGACGTTGCGCCACCGGGCTTCATCAACCTCAACGTGACAGATGAGTTCCTGTTGCAAAGCCTCACGGGTGCAGCGGGCGATGCTCGCTTGGGCGTGCCTGCAGATGAAAATCCGCGCATGATTGTGCTGGATTACTGCGGCCCGAATGTGGCAAAACCCTTGCACGTTGGGCATTTGCGCCCGGCGATTATCGGCGAATCACTCAAACGACTGATGAAGTTCATAGGTCATAAGGTCATTGCCGACAACCATCTGGGTGACTGGGGCTTGCAAATGGGTCAAGTGATTGCCCAGTTGGAAGAACTGGGCGTCGCGGAAGCAGACATCACTGCCGAACTGCTGTGTGACGTGTACCCACAGGCCAGCGCACGCAGCAAAACCGAGCCGGAGTTTCGCAAAAAAGCGCAAGATTATACCGTGGCGTTGCAACAGCGCGACCCCGAAAAGTTTGCGCTGTGGGAGAAAATCGTGGAAACGTCGTGCGTGGATTTTCGCGAGAACTTCGCGGTTTTGGGCGTTTCATACGACTATTGGTATGGCGAAAGCTATGCCGACCAGTTCATTCCCGCTGTGCTGGATATTCTGAAACAGCAAAATTTGCTGCGCCTCGACAATGGCGCACAGGTGGTTGACGTTACCCAAGAAGACGATAACCCACCCATGCCACCTGCAATCATAATCAAGAGCGACGGCGCGTATAACTACGAGACCACCGACGTGGCAACCATCCACCAGCGCGTGCAGGAATTTGCGCCCGATGAGATTTGGTATGTGGTGGACAAACGCCAAGCGCTGCACTTCAAGCAAGTGTTCCGCGTGGCGCACAACAGCGGTATCGCGCCCGCCGCGCTGCGGCTTTCGCACATCGGCAACGGCACGATGAACGGCAGCGACGGCCGCCCCTTCAAAACGCGCGACGGCGGCACTATGCGCCTGAGCGACCTGCTGGAGCAAGCCACCGCACAAGCGATGGAGAAAATCGCAAACTCCACTTACATCGCTGAGCAAGACAAAGCCGATGTTGCCCGCAAAATCGCCGTGGCCTCCATTAAGTTCGGCGATTTGAGCAACCACTGGACGAAAGATTACATCTTCGACCTGCAAAAATTCCTGTCTTTCGAGGGCAAAACGGGCAGCTATATCCTCTACACCCTCGCGCGCATCAACTCCATCTTGGGCAAGGCGAGCGATGACAGCCCGCAGTTCACGCAGCTCACCGGCGATGCCGAGCGCGAGCTTGCCATCGGTCTGCTACTAACCGGGCAGCAGTTCGCCCAAGCCGCCGCGCAGCAAGCGCCCAACTTCGTGGCCGAAAGCGCCTACACCATTGCCGTAGCCTTCGCGAAGTTCTACCACGACAGCAACATTTTGGGCGAAACCTGCGCACAAGCCCGCGCAAGCCGCCTTGCGCTGTGCAAGCTCACGCGTGACTTGCTGCTGCTGCACCTGGATATTCTGGGCATTGAGGCCGTGGAGGCAATGTAACATGGCCGTTGAAGCAAAATATCAAAGCGATGTGGATATCATCCTCTCGCACCGGCACGACCTAGGCGCTGACTTTTGGACCACGCCTGATAACCGGCTAATTAAAGGCTCGCCGTTTTCGTGCTTAGACAGCGCACTGATGCTGCTGGAGCTTGGCATGCAGCCTGACGACCCCATTTTGCAAGCCGTTACTGAGTTGTTTTTCGGCACATGGCGCAAAGATGGCCGCTTCAAGCTCTACCCAACTGGGGCAATTTTACCCTGCCACACGGCTTATGCCGCCAATTTAATGTGCCGCCTAGGCTACGTGCAGGATGAGCGCATTCAAGCCACGTTGCAGCACTTCTTAGCCACGCCCTACACCGACGGCGGCTGGCGCTGCAACAAATTTTCTTTTGGCAGAGGTCCGGAAACAGAGTACTCCAACCCGCTACCCACGCTCAATGCGCTTGATGCGTTTCGCCACAGCAACTACCTGAACAACGAGCCAAAGCTGGACGACGCCGTGGAATTTTTGCTTGCGCATTGGACAATCCGCAAGCCCATCGGTCCATGTCAGTATGGCATGGGCAGCCGATTCATGCTGGTGGAGTACCCGCTGTGGGGCTACAACTTGTTCCAGTATGTTTATGTGTTGTCGTTCTACCACAAAGCCAAGCAGGATGATCGCTTCTTGCAGGCATTTCACACCCTGCAAAACAATTTAGTTGACGGCATGATTGTGCCGCAGCGCAACTCTGCAAAACTTGCACAGCTATCGTTTTGCCAAAAAGGTCAGCCCAGCGAGTTGGCCACCAAGCGATATCACGAAATCACAGCAAATCTCAGCGCATGAAGAATAAATTACCAGTCCCTTTCGCATACTAACGGAAATGTGCGAAGGGGGCTTTTTCTATGAAAGCAGTCATCATGGCCGGGGGCGAGGGCAGCCGGTTGCGGCCGCTCACCTGCGACATGCCAAAGCCACTGGCGCGTCTGTGCGGCAAGCCGGTGCTGGAATACATCTTCGACCTGCTGCTGCAACACGATGTGCGCGAAGCCTGCGTGTCGCTGGGCTACTTGGCCGAGCAAATTGCGCAGCGCTACCCCAACGGTCAGTATGATGGTCTGCCGCTTTCGTTCGTGAAAGAAGAAAGCCCGCTGGGCACCGCCGGCGGCGTGGCGCTTTGCGCGCGTGACTGGGATGACGACTTCCTCGTCATCAGCGGCGACGCCATGTGCGACCTTGACCTAAGCGAAGCCATCGCGCGCCACAACAGCAGCGGTGCGGCAGTGACGATTCTGGGCGTTGAGGTGGACGACCCGCGCGAGTACGGCTTGATGCAGCTGGACGAAAACGGCGATGTTTCGGGCTTTGTGGAGAAACCCGCCTGGGGGCAGGTGACCACAAACCTCGCCAACACCGGCATCTATGTCATCCGCGCGGACGTGATGAGCCTCATCCCGGCGCAGGCAAAGTTCGATTTTGCGCAGGATCTCTTCCCTGCCCTGCTCGCACGCGGCGAGCGCATCGCCTGCTGCAACAGCGCGGGCTATTGGTGTGACATCGGCGACCTGCCTGCCTATCTGCAGTGTCAGCGTGACATGCTCGACGGCGCGGTGCAGTGCAACATGCCGCCCAGCCACACGCCGCGCGGTGGCGATTTCACCATCATTCCGCCGGTGCATGTGGGCGAGCACGTCACCATCGCCGACGGCGCAGTCATCGGCCCGTATGCCGTGTTGGACAACCATGTGCGCGTGGGCGAGCGTGCGAAAGTGCGCGCCAGTGTGCTGCTTGAACACGCCGACGTTGCCGTTGATGTCAGCCTCACCGGCGCGATTGTCTGCCACGGCGCACAATTGCGTGCAGGCGTGGCCTTGTTTGAGGGCGCAGCCGTCGGCGAGCGCGCATGCATCGGTGCGGGAGCAACGCTAATGCCCGGCGTGTTCGTTTGGCCGCAAAAGCAAGTTGACCCAGCCGCTCATGTGCAGCAACATGTGAAGCTTGGTCACCAAAGCGCTGCGCTGTTTGCAGACGGCGGCATCGGCGGCAGCGAGGGCGTGCGCTTGACGCCCGAAGCCTGCGCGGCACTAGGCTGCGCCATCGGCAGCGTGAAAAGCTGCAAGAAAGCAGGCATCGCCCACGACGGCACGCCGCGCGCCCATGCGCTCGCCATGGCGATGAAGAGCGGCTTGCTCGTCACCGGCGCGCACCTGTGGTCGTTCAACGGCGATTGCTTTGCGGCGCAGCTGTCGTTCTACACCGCATTTTGCGGGCTGGGCGTGGGGATTTTCATCACCGGCGGCGACGAACCGACCATCTTGCTGCGCGGCGAGGGCGGCTTGAGCCTCCCCCGCCAGTTAGAGCGAGAAATCGAAACCCGCCTGCGCCGCGCCGAGTTCACCTATGCCGACGACGAAGACTGCCACGACATCGCTGACATGCAAGCCATGCGCATGATGTATACCCGTGAGATGCTGCGCCAAGCACCGCAGGGGCTCAAGGGCGTGGGCGTGCGCATCGCAAGCCAAAACGCACCCGTGCAAGCCGCCCTTGAGCAAGCCTTGGATAGGCTCGATTGCGCCTTGGGGCAAGGCAATCTCACGCTGCAGGTGGGCGACGACGGCACGCAACTCACCGCGCAGGAGCACGATGTGTACTACTCACACGAGCAGCTCCTTGCCGTTTGCTGCAAGGCTGAACTTGCGCACGGTGACATCGCTCTGCCCTACGACGCGCCGGAGATGCTCGACGAACTCGCCCAGCACGAAGGTCGCACCGCACTGCGCTACCTCAGCTGCCCCGCCGACCAAGGCGACAGCAAAGCCCGCCAGCTCGCCGCCCGCCAGCACTGGGTGCGCGATGGGCTGTTCCTCGCCGTTAAGCTCCTGCAGGTGATGCACGAGCGCAAGCGCAGCCTGCACGAACTGCTCGCAGAGCTCCCGCCCTGCCACGTGCAGCGCAAGAGCTTCAGCCTGCCCTGCTCACCCAGCATGCTGCAACAGCTCATCGGTGAGCAAAACGAGGAAGTCCACGCCGCACGCGAAGGTCTTGTGCTGCAGCGCGAAAATGGGCGGATTCTCATCACCCCCGGCAAAAGCGGACGCCGCGCCCATGTGCTTGCCGAAGCCTCCACAGCAGAATTTGCGACGGAATTGTGCGATTTTGCAGGAAAACTACTTGACGAACGGCGCGATTTAGTGTAAACTTGTAGGAGTGCGCGTGTGTTACTTTTTTTGCAAAAAAAGTAACCAAAAAAACCTATGCCGCTTCGCGGGGGATTTTTATGGGACTGCGATAGAACACAGCGAAGCGACCGAGCCCCACCGCAGGTGGTTTTTGCAAAAAAAGTAACCAAAAAAACCTAGCCGCTTCGCGGTGATAATTTATTGGCGGTGCAAAGCCGCCTACATAGGAGAGTCCGACATGCAAAAGCTAAAATTCTGGCAGTTTACCGACACACACCTGTTCGCGCGCGACCCAATGCCCGCCCAAGCGCCGCACGACGACCAAAAAACCTTGCTGGAAAGCGTGCCCATCATCGACAAAGGGCTCGAGATGTTCCTCGCCGAGCCGGACTGCGACATCCTGCTGCTTAGCGGTGACATCACCTGCAACGGCCACGCCGACGAACATAAGGCGCTCATCAAACGCCTGCGCGCCGTGCAAGCCGCAGGCAAGCGCGTGATCGCCATCACCGCCACGCATGACTACGGTCTCACCCACCCCGCCACGCGCAACGAAACCGGCCTGCCGCCGCTTGAGCACCCCGAAGGTCGTGTGTTCCGCCACGAGCTGGCAGCGCTATACGCCGAGTTTGGCCCGAAAGACGCCATCGCAGACTATGCGCCCGACCCGGGCTTGAGCTATGTGGTGCAACTCGCGCCGGGCTATCGCATGCTGTGCCTGAACGACGACGGCAACGGTCGCAGCTTTTGCGGCTACGACGAGCCGATGATGGAGTGGATTCTCGCGCAAATTGCGCAAGCCAAAGCCGACGGCGAAATCCTCATTGGCACCACACACCACCCCACCTTGCCGCCGTCGCCGATTTACCCGGTGATTTCACAGCGTGACATGCTGGGCAACTGGAAGGAAACCACCGAGCGTCTGGCCGACGCAGGGTTGCGCGTGATGTTCACCGGGCACACGCACATGATGAACATCCACCCCATCGTCACGCCTGCCGGCAATCCCTACACGGATGTCAACACGGCGGCGCTGGTGGGCTACCCCGGCGGATTCCGTGAAGTGACCCTCGATGGCCGCCGCATGACGGTGAAAACCCGCTACCTCGACGACCTCGGCGTTGACACCGGCGGGCTGCCTGCGCGTGAGTATCTCGCCAACCATTTTGACTACTTGCTGCGCTCCATCGTGGAAAGCGCCGCCAATGACATCGACAAACTCGCCGATCTCGCTGGCGGTTTCAGCGTGGAAAAAGAAGTCATCTACAAAAACCAGCGGATTATTCGCATCGCAGGGCGCTACATCAACCGCGCGAACCTCGGCAGCGTGGCGCGGCTGTTGTGCGTGCGTATCCCAAAAGAGGCGCGCCACATCAAGGTGAAGGCGCTGTTTCTGGAGCTCGTGCGCAACATCTATGGCGGCGAAGAACACTATGGTCCCGACACGCCTGTGGGGCAAGCGGTGCTGACTGCCATGCGCCGTGCAAACGGTCTGCTCAAGCGTTTCGGCGTAAAGCTCCCCGAAACAATGCTTCCGCTGGATGCGTTTGTGGGCAGCTTGATTTACGACCCGATTGACGACTTGGAAGCAGTAATCGAGTTATGATTTTTGCAACTTTTTTGAAAAAAAGTTGCGCAAAAAACTTTAGTCGCGCTGCGCGCGTGGGGAGTCTATAGATGTCAATAGCCGAAAGTCGCATTGCGCAGCTGCGAAACGAAATCCACTACCACAACCAAAAATACTACGTTGACGATGCGCCCGAAATCGCCGACCGCGACTTCGACATGCTCCTGCGCGAGCTGGAGAACCTCGAAGCCGCGCACCCCGAGCTCGTCACGGCGGACTCCCCCACCCAGCGCGTGGGCGGCGACGCGAGCGCGCAGTTCACGCCGGTGGCGCATGCCGTGCCGCTGCAGAGCCTGCAAGACTTGTTCGACGAAAGCGAGTTGCGGGGCTGGCTAGACGGTCTGCTCGCCAAGCAGCCCGAGGCGCAATTTGTGGTTGAGCCGAAAATCGATGGGCTCTCCGTGGCGTTGAGCTACGAGCAGGGCGTGTTCGTGCGCGGCGCAACCCGCGGCAACGGCGAAACCGGCGAAGATGTGACCGCCAACCTGCGCACGATTAAAGCCATCCCCCTGCGGCTGAACGAACCCGTCACGCTGACGGTGCGAGGCGAAGTTTACATGCCACGCACGGTGTTTGCCCAGCTGGAGGGCTTCAAGAATCCGAGGAACGCGGCCGCCGGTGCGCTGCGCCAAAAAGACCCAACCATCACCGCGCAGCGCAAGTTGAGCATCTTTTGCTTTGGCGTGTTGCACAGCAATGGTTTGACCTACGCGGACGACGAGCAGGCGCTTGCGCTCATGCGGCGGCTGGGCTTGCGCGTGATTGCGCACAAACTGTGCGCCACGGCGGATGAAGTCCTCGCCGAAGTGCAGCGCATTGGCACGGCACGCGCGAGCCTGCCGTTTGACATCGACGGCGCAGTCATCGCCGTCAACCAGCATGAGATTCGCCAACGCATGGGTGCAACGTCGAAGTTCCCGCGCTGGGCGGCAGCGTTTAAGTACCCGCCCGAGGAGCGCGAAACCACTGTGCTTGGCGTGGAAGTCACCGTGGGGCGCACGGGCGTGCTCACCCCCACCGCGGTGCTTGCGCCTGTGCTGCTTGCAGGTAGCACCGTCGCGCGCGCCACGCTGCACAACCAGGAGCAGATCAACGACAAAGGCATCCACATCGGCACGCGGGTGCTGCTGCGCAAGGCTGGTGATGTCATCCCCGAAATCGTGCGCGTGGTGCAGTCCACGAGTGACGAAATCTACCAACTCCCCACTGCGTGCCCAAGCTGCGGCACGGCGGTGCGTCTTGACGGTGCGGCACTGCGCTGCGAAAACGTAGCGGGCTGCCCGGCGCAATTGCTGCGGCGCTTGAGCCATTTCTGCAGCCGCGCGGCGATGAATATCGAGGGGCTAAGCGAGGCGATTTTGCACAAGCTGGTTGACGCTGGACTGGTGCAGGGCGTGGCGGATTTGTATACTCTGCAGCCCGAGCAGCTCGCCAACCTAGATGGCTTGGGCGAGAAATCGGCGCAGAATTTGTGTGCGGCCATCGCGACGAGCAAGGCGCAAGAACCCGCGCGGCTGCTGTTTGCGTTGGGGCTGCGCCATGTGGGCGAGGATGCCGCAAAGCTGCTGCTGCGGGAATACCGCACGCTTGATGCCCTCACGCAAGCCGATGACGTGACGAAAATCCACGGCATCGGTGCTGCGGTGGCCGAGAGTTTGCGCGGCTACTTCAGCCAACCGGCGAACTTAGACTTGCTCACCCGGTTGCGCGAACTCGGTCTCAACATGACCACCGCCCTGCCCGCGCAAACCGGCGGCGCGCTCGTGGGCAAAACCTTCGTCATCACCGGCACACTGCCCACGCTCGGGCGCAAAGAAGCCGCCGCGCTCATCGAAGAACACGGCGGTCGGGTGAGCGGCTCGGTGTCCGCCAAGACGGATTTCCTCCTCGCGGGCGAGGCGGCTGGCAGCAAGCTCGCCAAGGCGCAGGGGCTGGGCGTGGCCGTGCTGAGCGAGGACGAATTCTTGCTACTTTTTTGAAAAAAAGTAGCGCAAAAAACTTTTGCCGCTTCGCGATGCATATTTATCAAGATAGCCCCGCCTCCCCCTCTCTGCGAGGCAGGAAGCGGGGGTTCATTTTATTTTAATCGTCCACCGCGAAGCGGCTAGGTTTTTTTGGTTCTTTTTTTGCAAAAAAAGAACAGAAACTACTTCGCCGCAAAGCGCAGCACATTCCAGCTGGCTTTTTGCAGTTGGGTTTGATACAAGCCGTTGTCGAGCACACCGGCTTGTTCTTGTTTTGGTGCGACGGCTTGCCCCGCCGCGCTGTTGCGCTGCTGCAGGTTGTCGCAGGTGAGCGAGATGTGCTCCACCAAGGCGTAGCCGGGGAAGTCACGCAGGTCAACGTCGAAGGCGGTTGCGTCGCTCAGGTCGCGGTTGACGGCGAAGACCGTAAGCGTGCTGTTTTCTTCATCGTAAACTGCTACGCTGTCCACATCCGGAACGTCGGTAAAATCGCGGGTGTCGTGTTTGCCGCAGCTGAGCACCGGCTGCAGCGCCACACCTCTGCCGAAGTTCGACACATGCTGGTAAGGATAATAGGTCGGCTGCGCCCAAGCGATGCCGTTTTGCTCGGTCATGATGGGCGCGATGACGTTCACCAGCTGCGCCAAGCACGCCATGCGCACGCGGTCGCAGTGCTTGAGCATGCTGATGAGCATCAGCCCCACCAGCAGTGCATCCTCGAAGGTGTAGAGATCCTCCAGCAGCGGCGGGGCAATGCCCCACGGCCGGTTTTTCATGATGTCGTTGTCTGCGGCGTTGGAGTGATACCACACATTCCACTCGTCAAAGCTGAGCATCATGGTTTTTTTGCTGCGCTGTTTTGCCTTGATGTAATCGCAGGTGGCCACCACCGTTTTGATGAAATGCTCCATCTCCAGTGTTTTGGCGAGGAAGTTCGGCGTGTCTTCGTTGCGGCGCCCATAATATTGGTGCAGCGAGATGTAATCCACGCAGTCGTAGGTCAAATCAAGCACCTTGGCCTCCCATTCGGGGAAGGTGCGCATGCCAGCGCTTGAGCTGCCCACGGCCACCAGCTCAAGGTTCGGGTCAAACATTTTCATCGCCTTGGCGGTTTGCGCGGCAATGCGGCCATACTCCTGCATGGTTTTGTGCCCCACTTGCCAAGCACCGTCCAGCTCGTTGCCCAAGCACCACACCTTGAAATTGTAGGGTTCTTTTGCGCCGTGGGCAATGCGCAAGTCGCTGAATTTGCTGCCACCGGGATGGTTGCAATATTCCAGCAGATTCATGGCATCTTCCACGCCACGTGTGCCCAGATTCACCGCCATCATCACTTCGCTGCCCGCTTTTTTGCACCAGCGCGCAAATTCGTCTGTGCCCACCCAGTTGGGCTCGGTGGTGCGCCAGGCCACGTCAAGGCGCTGCGGACGTTGATCCACAGGTCCCACGCCGTCTTCCCAAAAGTAATTGCTCACAAAGTTGCCGCCGGGATAGCGGATAATCGGCACGCGCAACTCTTTGACGAGCGCAAGCACGTCACCGCGAAAGCCTTCTTCGTCCGCCGTGGCATGGTCGGGCTGATAAATCCCGCCATATACCGCACGCCCCAAATGCTCAATGAACGAGCCATACAGCCGCTCGTCCACCTCGGCGATGGCGAAATCTTTGCTAAACAGCACCTTGGCTTTTTTGCTCATGTGTTTCTCCTTCATCTTGTAGGGACAGCGCCCCAGCGCTGTCCGGAATTTTGATGTTGTTAACGGGACGCGCAGGGGCGCGTCCCTTACACATTACCCCCACACCGGTGTCACTGCGCTAAGCGGACCGGTTTCGGGCAGCCAGCGGCGCCCTTGGGTCAGTTGTTCGTATGGCGCGAGGATGGTGATGTTGGTGAGGTTTTCCGCTTGATAAAACGCGAAGTCACCGATGTAACGCACGGTGGACGGGATGGTGATTTGCGTCAGCCCGCGCATGCGCAAAAAGGCGTCGTTGCCGATGTGCGCCAGACCCTCGGGCAGGTTGAGTTGCTCAATGTGCACCGCACCGTGGAACGCGCGCGTTTCAATCACGCGCAAGGTGGATGGCAGCACTACCTCGTGCAGGGCAATGGCGTGGTAAAACGCCGCATGCGCGATGGTCTGCACACCCTCGGGCACGGTGTAGCTCACCGTGGCTTGCAGCTCGCCGTCAACATACACCGCTGTGTTGGCGTTGGGATACACCACCAAACGCGTCATGTCTGCGCTAAACAGCACGCCGTCATGGGTGGTGAAGGCGGGGTTATCTTCGTGCACCACAAATTCCTGCAAAAAGCGGTTGTTGTTGATCGCCCAGCCGTGCAGCTCAACAAGATTAGCCCCAAATTCTATCACGCGCAAATCGTCGCTGCGCATGATGGCCATCGCACCGATGCCGGTTACAGGCAAACCGTTGAGCTCATCGGGGATGGTCAGCGTGTGCTCACCCGCCACATTGCGCACTCCCACGAGGGTGTAGCCTTGGCCATCGTCGTTGCGCACAAACTCCATGTTGTCCACGCGCTCGCGCGGGCGAAAATCCAGCAGGCAGCCGGTGAGGAGCGCGCCCAACAGCGCCGCACACAGCAAAACAATACTCAATTTTTTCATGCAGATACCTCCCCCTCTTGGTCAGCTTGAGCTTCTTTTTCGGCGACACGGGCTTTGAGGTCCGCACTGATTTGCGCCATTTTTTTCGGCGTGAGGTCGTAGAAGATAAACGGCAGCGCCGAAATCGCCGAGCATATCACCGTGAACCAGATGTTGGTGGTGGCAAAGGCGCGGAAAAACTCGGGGTCATACAAAATATCCATGTCGCCGAAAAATCCGGCGCGCGCCAGCAAAAACGGCAGCACATAGCCCATGAGCATCAGCAGCGGGTCGGTGATGTAGCGGAAGTAGGTGTTCACGCTCATTTCAAGGCGCTCGCCGCTCTTCCATTGTTGATAGTCCCAAATGTCGCCCACAAGGGTGTTGTTGACCACGTCGTTGCTGGACTGCAAGAAGCTGCGCAGCATCACCACCGCCATGAGCGCCACGAGCATCCAGGTGGGGTTTGCGATGCCGGTGGCAGGGATGAGCAACACCAACACGCCGGACATCAGCAGCCGCTGAATGAGCATCACCTGCCGCTTGGAGAAATGCTTGGTGAACAGCGGGGTCATCAGCTGGCCGGTGGTGCTGGTGGGCAGTTTGTATAAACTCACCGCCAGCCCAAACGCCCACGGCATGCGCGTGGCGTAGATAAACGTCCACACAATCATGCCCTCCCACACGTTGGGCACGCGGGTGAACACGTCGCTGATGCTGCGAATCCACTGGTATTTGTTCTTGAACACCTCGCGGATGCCGTCTTTGAACTTCACCCGCGCCACATGGTTTTTCTCTTCAATCACGCGCTCCTGCACGCGCAGCACAAGCAAGCCTTGCGCCAAGCAGATTGCGCCGTAGATGGGCAAAATCACTTGGTAGGCGCGGATGTTCTCCAAACCGCCCAGCATCACCGCCACCAGCGGGAACAACGGGCGGTAAATTGAGCGCAGCAGGCCGGTGAAAATCGGCGCGATGGACATGATGCGCGAGCGTTCTTGCGGGTTAGGGCTGATGCGGTTTTGGAAGTTGTTAATGTCCGCATAAAACCCGCGGAAGCTATCGAGCGCGCCGGTGACGAAGTGGGTCATCAGCAGCAGCGTGCTATAGGTCACGTTTTGGTAGGGAATCTGCGTAACGAGAATCACCAGCAGCAACACCAGAGGCCCGAAGAAAATCATCATGGGCTTGAACTTGCCATATTTGCGCCCAAACAGCCGCAGCACCGTGATTTGCGTGGCGCTCACCCCCACCACGATGAACAGCCGCAACGCGATGTGGCGCAGCAGGTCGGGCAGCAGCACGATGTCCACCAGAAATTGCGGCACTTGCGCGGCGGCAACGTTCAGCGGCGGCAGCATCCACAGCACGATACCCAGCGCCAATGCGCCCGCGCCGCCAGCCAGCAACCCGCGTGACACCTTGCGGGGGAATCGTCCCATGTTGTCGATGATATACGGTCCAAGCGGCAGCGCCACGTAGTTCATAATCGTGGCAATGAGCGACACCGCGAAGATGTCCATCGGTCGCAGACCGAAGATCAACCCGCTAAGCGTGGCAGTGCCCGCCGTCATCGCCACGGTGTCGAACACGGGATTCCAGCCGCCCAAACCCATGCTGGCAAAGCACCACGACAAGAACTCCTTGAACGACACATGGTTATCCTGCTCCGGGTCATATGGCCAGATCTTCTGGGTCAGTTTTTGATAAAGTGCTCGCATGACTCTCCTTTCTTGCGCTCGCCGCGCAGGCGCTACTTTTCTTGAAAGAAAAGTAACCAAAAGAACTTTTTCGTCGCTTTGCTGTGTTCTATTATAGTCAAATTAAATCTAGGTTTTTTTGGGCACCTTTTTTTGCAAAAAAAGGTGCGAAAACTCACGTCTGCCCATAGTAGGCATCCGCGCCGTGTTTGCGCAGAAAGTGTTTGTCAAGCAGCGTTTGCTGCATGGCTGCGCCGCCGCCCAGCAAGCGGGTGTCCAGCGCCATGGCGGCAACTTCCTCCAGCACTTTGGCGTGGTAGACCGCCGCGTGGGCATCTTCGCCCCAAGTGAACGCCCCATGGCTGTGTACCAGCGCAGCAGGCATCTGCATGGGATTGCGCCCCGCGAAGGCTTCGGCAATCACAAGACCGGTGTTGTGTTCATAGTCGCCCGCGATTTCTTCGGCGGTCATCGCGCGTGTGCAGGGGATTTCGCCGTAAAAATAGTCCGCGTGCGTCGTGCCAAGGGGAGCAATCCCCTGCCCGGCTTGCGCCCATGCGGTTGCTTTGGGTGAGTGCGTGTGCGCCACGCCGCCGATGTCGCCAAAGGCGTTGTAGAGCGCGCAGTGGGTGGGGGTGTCGCTGCTGGGGTTGAGCTTGCCCTCCACTTTGTTGCCCTGCAGGTCAACCACAACCATGTCGTTGGGCGTGAGTGCGTCGTAATCCACGCCGCTGGGCTTGATGACGAACAGCCCGCGCGCGCGGTCGATGCCGCTGACGTTGCCCCAGGTGAAGATCACCAGGCCAAGCTTAACTAAGTTTATGTTTGCGTGATACACCTGATGCTTGAGTTGTTCGAGCATTAGAACATCGGCCCCCAAACTTCCATGAACATGAATACGTCGTTTAGCGGCATGCTTTGCATCTGTGCCGTACTAAACAGGCTTTCCGGCGGATTGCGGTGCAGCGTATCTATTTCAATGATGCTTAGTCCGCCATCGAACGCCACCGTTTCCATGCGGCGCAATTGGTTGTTGTGAAAGAAAAACGTGCTCATCCCGCCATCCACGGGCAATGTGGTGGCAAGATAGGTGCGTCCTGCATATGTTGCGTGGACATATGCAATGTCAAACGGAATATGCAAGCCATCTATGCCAACCGGATCAAATTCCATCATGTACATTTCATCGCCGAGTATGTTCCCGAAGCTGAAGTAAGCGTCACGCTCTGGAAAAATCGTGGTTGAGCCACCGCGTTCAATCAGCATGCGCATTGTGTTGCCAAATGTGCTTTGCAACGCTTCAGCTTGCTCGGCATCATGTTGCGCCCAGTCCAGTGTTTGCTCGAGCACAGAACGACTGCCATCGCCTGCCATCACAATGGGCGTGTCAACTGCAGGCGAAAAATCATGTTCAGGCACAATGGTGCGTCCACGCAGATAAAACCGCCCACCATTGAATGTGTCTGCCACGTCGCGCATCAAGATGTAAATCTCGCTCGCGTATGACGGTATGGTGGTCTCGGGTTCAGCCGTTGGCGCAGCGCCACACGCCGCCAATGCCAACACCAAGCCTAAGCCAACCGCCATGCATAAAATTTTCTTCATTTCTTTCTATCCCTTCCAGATTACATCATTGTAGCGCAGCTCCTGCCGCAGCGCGGGGATGCTCGTGTGTGCGCCGATGTGCACAAACTCGATGTTGAGCATCTCGGCAACGTGGCGCATGGTTTCGGCGTCCAGACCATAGCTCAACACGCTGTGGTGCGCGCCACCAGAAAAAATCCACGCCTCTGCGCTGGTTTCGAGCGTCGGCAGCGGCTTCCACAGCACGCCCGCCACCGGGAGACGAGGCATGTCGTGCGGCTGCTGCACACACTGCACGTCATTCACAATCATGCGGAAACGGTCACCCATGTCCACAATCGTCGCCAGAATCGCATCCCCTGCCGCAGCCTTGAACGTCAGCCGGGCAGGCGGTTCGCGGTCGCCAATGCCGAGCGGCTCCACGCGAATCTGCGGCTTGGTTGCCGCAAGCGTCGGGCAAACTTCCAACATGTGTGCGCCCATGTTCAGCCCGCGCGAAAAATCATAGGTATAGTCCTCCATGAAGCCCGTGCCGCCGGGCAAGCCCTCTGCCATGTGCTTCATGATGCGGCACAACGCGGCGGTTTTCCAGTCGCCCTCACCGGCAAAGCCAAAGCCTTGGCGCATGAGATCCTGCGCAGCGAGGCCCGGCAGTTGCCGCAGCTGCTGCAAGTCCTGGAAGTTCGTGTGGAACGCGCCGAAGCCCTCTGCTTGCATGAACTTCTGCAGCGCAACCTGCACCCGCGCCTGAACCTCCACTGCGGCGATGTCTTCGGTCGCCATGGTGTAGTGCTCGCGGTATTGCGCCATTTGCGCGGCGATTTCGTCGGGTGTCACGGCATCCACCAGCGCGATGATGTCGCCGACGCCGTAGTGATCCACCTGCCAGCCAAACTTGATGTGCGCCTCCACCTTGTCGCCTTCGGTCACGGCGACGTCGCGCATGTTGTCGCTGATGCGCAGCACACGCAGGCGGCGGCTTTCCGCCACACCCACGGCGGCGCGCTGCCACTGCGCCATGCGGCGGCGCAGGGTTTCGCACTGCCAGTGCCCGGCGAGCACGGTGCGCGGCAAACGCAAGCGCGCGGTGATGAAGCCATGCTCGCGGTCGCCATGGGCAGACTGGTTGAGGTTCATGAAGTCCATGTCGATGCTGTCCCAGGGGATGGCGCGGTTGAACTGTGTGTTGATGTGCAGCAGCGGCTTTTGCAGGCGTGTGAGCCCGCGAATCCACATTTTTGACGGCGAAAACGTGTGCATCCACGTGATGATGCCTGTGCAGTGCGGGTCATGGTTGGCGGCAGCGATGGCGGCTTCAATCTCAGCCGAGTTGCGCACCACGGGTGTCCACCGCACGGCGTAGGGCAGCGCATCGCTGAAGCCGTCAGCCATGGCTTTGCTGTGCTCGGCGACCTTTCGCAGCACGTCGTCGCCATATAAATCTTGGCTGCCAACGATGAAGTAGAATGTGTGGTTCATGTGTTCTCTCCATGTGAATTGGGTATGTTTGTAGGGGCGGCGGGTACGCCACCCCTAACGCTGATAAACGCAGCGCGCTTATACATTCAAGTCGTTTTCTTCGCGCACTTCACGTTGCGCGGCAACAAGCGCGCGGCGTTCAATTAGGTCACTTTCCACATCGCCCGGTTCACGTGGATACTTAAACCACATCAGACCAATGAACGCAAACAGTTCCGCAACCACAATGCCCACATGCGCCAAGGGCCAAATGGTGTCGAGAAAACGTTGCGGCTGGTCTTCCGGGTTATCAAATACCCAGCCGCGAAAGCCGGTCCACTGCACCACCAAGCCGCCAACAATCGAGTTCAAATTGTTGCGCACCAGCTTGTTGATTATGCCGTACACCGACTGCGTAAGACCTTCACTGCGGTGCCCGGTTTTCCATTCCACATAGTCAAACATTTCGTACTCAATGATGTTGTGCGGCACGGCAGCCCATTGGTTGAAAAAGCCGCGTATGCCTTCCATCGTCCACATAAATACAAGGCGTGGCAGTGATTGCCAACCCACCAAAAAGCTAAATAGGTGTGTTAAGCCAATCACCGCAACATGCGTGCGCAGGAAATTGAGCGGCCCGCCGAAAAACTTCACCGCCTGCAGCGCAAAGGGTGTCATTAAAAATCCGGGCAAGCCAAACACAATGTCTTTTAGCGTAAACAAGAGTTCAGCGCCAATGGGTCGCCCGGCAATGGTAAACGGCATTTCGCGAATGAGAAAGCGATAAATAAACATCTGGTCGCCGCGCGGCGTGATGATACGCGCCAAGCCAATCACCAGCCACACCATGAACCAGCGGTTGTGTTTCACCACCGCGAATGTTTCACGAAAACTCAGTTTTTCTGCGTGTGTATTTTCTTCGCCTTCGGCGTTCACTTTTTGCTCGAAGTCAACGCGCTGCTTGGCAAAGCTGGGCAACCAACGGCCAAAAATGGTGATGGGCAAAAACACCAACGCGCCGATGACCATGATGTGGTAGTCCGTGATGCCCAACACGTGCCGCAGCCCCATGAAAATATTCGGCACGCCGGAAAACACCGCGCCAATTGTTTCACCAATCGAGCGCCACAACTGCACGTGACCGCGTTGTTCTGTGTGCGGGGTGATGCCCGCCCAAATTTTTGCGCTGCTCACATCACTTGCCGTGCGGGTGATGCTGTGCGTCATGCCCACAACCACCCACAACGCCACGCGCGTCCAAGGCGAAAGCCCAAAGCTAAACAGCGTCAACATCATCGTCAGCGGATCATATGTGGCATGAAAGCGGATGATTTTGCGCAAAATGCCCACATCATACTGCCGTTGATCCATGTGCACGCCAATGGGCGGGTCGGTCAAGGCGTCAAAGGTTGCGCCAATCACTTCGGCGCCGCTGTTCATCACCGGTGTGATCAAGCCGGGTTCCATGCCCACAAAAATGCGACCGCGCATGTCCGTGAATCCACGCTGAAAGCCGTTGAACACCGCATGCGCAAAGTGGATGCCGCCCTCCCACGGGCGCAGTTCATCCTCGGGCAAATCTTCGCCCTTGAGCCAGGTGACGGGGTGGCGCGCGGCAAACCTAATCTGTTCTTTGATGTGTGGGCTGATTTTTGGCAATGCTCATCCCTACTTTCACAAAATTGATGGTTTTCTCGCATCATTATACCATACTTTCGTATGACCTGTCAATAAAAATTAAAAGTTAAAATTTTTTTCAAAAAACACTTGACAAACGCCAACAGATGGTGTATGATGATGACATAGTAAACAACTATGAATTGTAGACTAAACTATATTTAAGGAGAAACATATTATGTCAAACTACAAATTCGAGACCCTGCAACTGCACGCCGGCCAAGAAGCGCCCGACAGCGCAACCGATGCCCGCGCTGTGCCCATTTACCAAACATCATCGTATGTCTTCAAAGACTGCGCCCAAGCCGCCGGTCGCTTTGCACTGAGCGAGCCCGGCAACATCTACACCCGCTTGATGAACCCCACCAGCGGTGTGTTTGAGCAACGCGTGGCAGCCCTCGAAGGCGGCGCGGCAGCGCTTGCGGTCGCATCGGGTGCCGCGGCAACCGCCTACGCCATCCAGAACATCGCCAGCACCGGCGACCACATCATCAGCGACAAATTCATCTACGGCGGAACATACAACCTCTTCGACAACATGCTGCCCAACTTCGGCATCACCTGCAGCTTCGTGGACGGCAGCGACCCGCAAAACTTCGCAACTGCCGTGCAACCGAACACAAAGGCCATTTTCATCGAAACCATGGGCAACCCCCACTGCAGCGTGTATGACATCGCCGCCATCGCCAACGTCGCGCATGACGCAGGCATCCCGCTGATTGTGGACAACACCTTCGCCACGCCCTATGCCCTGCGCCCCATCGAGCACGGCGCAGACATCGTGGTGCACAGCGCCACCAAGTTCATCGGCGGCCACGGCACCAGCATCGGCGGCGTGATCGTTGACGCAGGCAAGTTCGACTGGGCAGCCAACGATAAGTTCCCCGGTCTGTCGCAGCCCAACGGCAGCTACCACGGCGCAGTGTTCACCCAAGTGGCGGGCAACTTGGCCTACATCATCAAAATCCGCACCACGCTGCTGCGTGACATGGGCGCGTGCATCTCGCCGTTCAACTCCTTCCTGCTGTTGCAAGGCCTCGAAACCCTGTCGCTGCGCGTGGAGCGCCACATCGAAAACGCGCGCAAAGTCGTGGACTTCCTCGTTGCACAACCGCAAGTTGAGCGTGTGAACCACCCTGCCCTGCCCGGTCACAAAGACCACGCACTGTTCAACCAATACTTCCCCAACGGCGGCGGCTCGATTTTCACCTTCGAAATCAAAGGCGGCGCAGACGAAGCCCGTGCGTTCATTGACAAACTGCAACTGTTCTCGCTGCTCGCTAACGTAGCGGATGCGAAGTCGCTGGTGATCCACCCGGCCTCCACCACCCACTCGCAAATGAGCGCCGAACAACTCGCCGGCAGCGGCATCCAACCCAACACCGTGCGCCTGTCCGTCGGCGTTGAACACATCGACGACATCCTCGCCGACCTCGCGCAGGCCTTCGCGTAAGCGCGAAGAACGATGCTACTTTTTTGAAAAAAAGTAGCGCAAAAAACTTTACTCGCTTCGCGGTGGACTGTTTATGGGGCTGGAATAGGACACAGCGAAGCGACTTGCTCCCCGCAGGGGCGCGGCGAGCGCAAAAGGAGAACCCCATGCCCAAGCCAAACCTCATGGTCGCCCTCAGCGGCGGCGTGGATAGCTCTGTTGCAGCACTCTTGTGCAAGCAGCAGGGCTATTCCTGCGTTGGTGCAACGATGAAGCTGTTTGATAACGAGGATGTGGGCCTGCCGCGCGAAAAAAGCTGCTGCTCGCTTGATGACGTGGAGGATGCCCGCAGCGCGGCCTATTCGCTGGACATGCCGTTCTATGTGATGGACTTCACCGCCGACTTTGCCACGCAGGTCATCGACCGTTTCATCTCGGCCTATCAGCGCGGCGAAACGCCCAACCCCTGCATCGATTGCAACCGCTACATGAAGTTTGAAAAGCTGCTGCAACGTGCGCATTTGATGGACATTCCGCACCTTGCCACGGGGCACTACGCGCGCATTTCGCAAGAGAACGACCGTTGGCTGCTGCGCCGCGCCGTGGACGACACCAAGGATCAGTCCTATGTGCTCGCTTGCATGACGCAAGCGCAACTGGCGCACACGTTGCTGCCACTGGGCAGTTTGCACAAAAGCGAGATTCGCGACATCGCAGCCGAACACGGCTTCATCAACGCCCACAAGCGCGACAGCCAGGACATCTGCTTTGTGCCGCATGGCGACTACGCCGCGTTCATCGAGGAATACGCCGGACAGACCTACCCGCCCGGTGATTTCCGCGACTTGCACGGCAGCGTGCTCGGACAACACCGTGGGTTGATTCGCTACACCGTGGGGCAGCGCAAAGGTCTGGGCATCGCTGCGCCCAAGCCGTTGTATGTGCACTCCAAGTGTGCGCAGCAAAACACCGTCACCCTGTGTGAGAATGACGGCTTGTTTTCTTCGGTTTTGCAGGCGAGTGATTTCAACTTCATCGCCTGTGATGCGTTTGAGCAGCCCGTGCGTGTGCAAGCGAAGATTCGCTACAACCACGCCGCGCAGCCCGCCACCGCCGAGCAAATCTCGCCCAACACCGTGCGCGTGACCTTCGACGAGCCGCAGCGCGCCATCGCGCCGGGGCAAGCCTGTGTGCTATATGACGGCGATGTGGTGGTAGGCAGCGGCGTGATTGCTTGCTAACTGCGCACCGAAAACAGCCAGCCACAAGCGCACGGTTTATCTTCAACATTGAGGTTTTCCGGGTTGTAAATCGTGCCATCGGCGCGGTCAAACTGCACTTCTGCTGTCCAGTAAAGTTCGGGATAGGGAATTGCCACGCCTTGCTCTAAAATGATGTTTCGCGTGATGTCATACAACGCATTCACATCAAAGCCATCGCCGTCATGCATCGCATCATGGTCGCCCGCAAGCACTGAAAACGCAAACTGCGAACGGAATGTTAGCTCGGACGTACCGTTGTTGTCGTACATCAAATCCCAATGCGCAAACCCGTTGGGTATAGGCGTATCCGCTCTCATGAACCGACCAATAAACGTTTGACAATGCGCCTCGTCCACAGACTTACCAAAGTGGTGCAAAAACGTCAAATCATAATCAAAGTCCAACGCATACTCGGGCATCGTATCCAGCACGGCCGTTGCTGCTGCGCGAGTGGCTGCCCAGCCTTCTCCATAGTTTTTATACGCTATTTGGTCATCCGGGTTATATGGCAATCCAATGAAACGCACCGCAGGCAATGTGCGATATTCCCAATGCTCTAACGTCGCGCTAACGCTGTCCAGTTGCTTTTGGATTTTATTGCTAATTGCTATCGCTATTCCATTGTCCTCCCAAAAATCTTCATTTCAAAAATTACGCTTGCAAATTGCGCATTACGAATTAGGAATATCTCCCACCCCATCCAGCACATAGGTCGGGCGATAGGGATAGCTCTGCATGCGTGCCTCGTCCGTCACGCCGGAAAGCACAAGCACCGTGTCCAGCCCTGTTTCCATGCCGGCAACGATGTCGGTGTCCATGCGGTCGCCAATCATGGCGGCCTCGCTTGTTTTTACGCCCAGTATACGCAGCCCGGTGCGCATCATCAGCGCGTTGGGTTTGCCGATGAAATACGCCTGACGTTCACTGGCGAGCTCAATGGGGGCAATCAGCGCGCGGCAAGCCGGGATGATGCCCGTTTCGCTCGGTGCTGTCATGTCGCTGTTAGTGCCGATGAGCTTCGCGCCGCGGCGCACGTGGTAGATCGCGCGGGTGATGTGTTCGTAGCCAAAGGCGCGCGTTTCGCCCACCACCACATAGTCGGGGTTGTGGTCGTTTTGGGTGATGCCGTAGTCATACAGCGCGTTGAACAGCCCCGGGTCGCCGATGATATAGGCCGAGCAGCCCGGGCTTTGGTTGTGCAAAAACTGCGCCGTGGCCAGTGCGCTGGTGTAGAATTTGTCTTCGCCCACTTCAAGACCCATGCGGGCGAGCTTTTGCTGCAGCTCAAGCGGCGTGCGTCCGCTGGCGTTGGTGAGGAAGAGATATTGCTTTTGCTCTTTCTCCAGCCAGTGCACAAATTCGGTCACGCCCGGCAACAGCCGCTCGCCGTGATAGAGCACGCCGTCCATGTCGCAAAGATAGCCGCACTTGCTGCGCAGAGTTTCGAGATTATTCATGGTTGACTCCTCGTTGTTTTTATGATACAATAAACTTTAGTATGTCTTACCTATTATACCACATGCCGCGCAAAAAGTCAACGAGGAGAAATGCTATGCTGTATCCCGAAAACCAAAAGCCCAGTCTCGACCTCGCCACCTTCCAAACCCCCGGCAGCGAATACCGCGCCACGCCGTTTTGGTGCTGGAACTGCAAGCTGGACCAAGCCGTGCTCAACCGGCAAATTGACGCCATGGAGCACATGGGCTTTGGCGGTTTTCACATGCATGTGCGGGTGGGGCTGGCTACGGAATATCTCGGCGACGTGTTCATGCAACATGTGAAGGACTGCACGGCCTATGCCAAGCACAAACGCATGCTGGCCTGGCTTTATGACGAAGACAAGTGGCCCAGCGGCTTTGCTGGCGGCTTGGTCACGCAAGACCCACAACATCGCCAAAAAACCATGCTCTTCACGCCCCAGCAGCGCGATGACCTGCCCCTGCTCGCAAGCTACGCCATCACGCAGGATGAGCAAGGGAATTTGCTGGGCTATACACGCGGCGGCAGCGATTACTATGCTTACTTAAGCGTCCACGCGCCCAGCCCGTGGTACAACGGTCAAACTTACGTGGATGGTCTATCCAAAGCGGCAATTGAGCGCTTTGTGGAAGTCACGCACGAACGCTATCGCGAAGCGGTGGGTGAGGAGTTTGGCAAAACAGTGCCCGCCATCTTCAGCGATGAACCAGAGTGCGGTCGCAAGAAAAACATGCAAGACCCTCTGGCGGGTGAAACCACTACCCTGCCGTGGACGACCGACTTCGCCGATACTTATCAAGCTGAATATGGCGAAGACCTGCTCGACTTTGTGCCGGAGCTGTTCTTTAATCTGCCAGACGACAACATTTCACGCGCGCGCTATCGCTACCACGACCATTGCAGCGAGCGCTTTGCCAGCGCCTTTGCCGACACCATGGGCGACTGGTGCGAGCGCCATGGGCTGCTGCTCACCGGCCACATGATGGCGGAACAAGACCTGCGCGACCAAACCAAGCACGCAGGCGACTGCATGCGGTCATACCGCGCTTTTCAGCTGCCGGGCATTGACCTGCTGTGCGACAACCGTGAGTTCAACACCGCAAAGCAAGCGCAAAGTGCCGCGCGCCAATATGCACGCCCGGGCGTGATGAGCGAGCTTTATGGCGTGACGAACTGGAACTTCCCGTTCCGCAAGCACAAACTGCAGGGCGACTGGCAGGCCGCGCTGGGCATCAGCGTGCGCGTGCCGCATCTGTATTGGGTGAGCATGCGCGGCGAGGCCAAGCGCGATTACCCCGCCAGCATTGGGCATCAGTCGCCGTGGTACAAACACTACAAACACGTTGAAGACCACTTTGCCCGCGTTGCAAGCGCGATGACGCGCGGCACGCCGCAGGTGCGCGTTGGCGTGATCCACCCGGTGGAAAGCTTTTGGCTGCACTGGGGACCCGACAGCCAATGCCGCGCCCTGCAAGACGACATGGACCATCGCTTTGCCGAGCTCACCAACTGGCTGCTGTTTGCGCACCAGGACTTCGACTTCATCTGCGAGTCGCTGCTGCCGTCGCAACAAGGCACGACTGAGGGGGCAAACGCCACCTTCAACGTTGGCGCGATGAACTACGACGTGGTCATCGCCCCACAGCTGCAGACCATCCGCGGCACAACGCTCAAGGCGCTGCAGGACTTTGAGGCGCGCGGCGGTCATGTGATTTGGCTGGGCGGCACACCGACGCATGTGGATGCAGAGCAAGCGCCCGTTGATGCCCCAATTGTGCCGTGGTCGAAGATGGCGTTGCTCGGCGCACTTGAGCCCTATCGCATGCACACCGTGCTGGAAAACAACGTGACCGCCCAAAATATCATCACCCAGCGCAGGCGCGACGGCGAGCACGAGTGGTTGTTCCTGTGCCATGCGCACGATGCCGCAAACTACTACACCAACCGCCCGCGCATGCTGCAAGTGCAACTGGCGGGTGAATACACCGCCGAGCACTTCAACACCCTCACCGGCGAGATTGCTCCCCTGCCCTGCGCCTATGCAAACGGCAACACCGTAATCGACTGGGCGGCCTATCCGCAGGATAGCCTGCTCTTGCGCCTAACTGCGGGCTCCCGGGCGGATTTGCAGCCGCCCCTACCGTCCTGTTATACCCCGCACAGTGCGTTGCCGTCGCTTGTGCCGGTCACGCTGGAAGAGCCCAACGTCCTGCTGCTTGACATGCCGGAGCACAGCCTCAACGGCGGCGTATGGCAACCCGCCGACGAAGTGTTGCGCGTGTGCGATGCCTGCAAAGCCACGCTGGGGCTGGAGAATGAAGTCGCCCACGGCATGCAGCCCTATTGCCTGCTGGACGAACCCGCACAACACACGCTCAAGCTGCGCTACACCGTGCAATCACAACTGGATGTCGATGCCGTGCAGCTGGCCGTTGAGGACCTCGACACCTTGCAAATCACGTGGAACGGCGCGGCAGTCAACACCTCGCCAACGGGTCACTACGTCGATGAAGCTATCCAAACCATCGCGCTGGGCAAGCTCAACGCAGGCGCGAACACCCTGGAAATCACGCTGCCGTTTGGCAAAGCCACCACGGTGGAAAGCTGCTTCATTCTCGGCGACTTCGGCGTGCACGTGCGCGGCCGGCTGGCGGAAATCACCCCGCCTGTGCGTGAGCTGGCTTGGGGCGATTGGACAGCCCAAGGTCTGCCTTTTTATGGCGGCAACGTGGTGTATCACGCCGCCGTTGAGTTGCCGCAAGGGCACTATGCCCTCGAAGCCACGCACTTTGCGCAGCCTGTGCTCGCCGTCACCGCCAACGCGCGCGACTGCGGCATCATCGCCATTTCGCCTTGGCGCACCGAGCTCGGCGAGCTGCACGGTCTTGCGCAAGTTGATGTCACTGCCTGCGGCAACCGCATCAACACCTTCGGCGCGCTGCACAACTGCGAGCTCGAACGCACATGGCATGGCCCCGGTGCGTGGCGCGTGCAAAGTGCCAGCTGGACGAACGAATACCGCCTCACGCCATCCGGTGTGCTGAAAGCGCCTGTTTTGCTGGTGGTGGAGTGATGAGCACGCGAAGTGTTCTTTTTTTGCAAAAAAGAACCAAAAAACCTAGGCGCTTCGCGATTGATTTTTATGGGACTGGATTAGGCCACAGCGAAGCGACTTGCTCCCCGCAGGGGCAAAAAAAGAACAAGAAAGGACTCCCCCATGAACATCCCTGAACTGTTTGGCTGCATGGTGTTCGGCGACACCGAAATGCAAGCCCGCCTGCCCGCCGAGGTGTATGCCGCCATCAAACAAGGCAGCCGCCTAAGCTCCGCGATGGCCAACGAAGTGGCCGCCGCCATGAAAGACTGGGCCTTGGCGCACGGCGTGACGCACTACACCCACTGGTTTCAGCCCATGACGGGCGTAACGGCAGAAAAACACGACAGCTTCATCGAGCCTGTGGCAAATGGTGAGGTCATCATGAAATTCTCGGGCAAGGCGCTTGTTTGCGGCGAGCCCGATGCCAGCAGTCTGCCCAGCGGCGGCTTGCGCTGCACCTTTGAGGCACGCGGCTACACCGCTTGGGACCCCACTGCCTACGCCTTCATCAAAGACGAAACGCTGTGCATTCCCACGGCGTTTTGCGGCTACAACGGCGAGTCGCTGGACAAAAAAACGCCGCTGCTGCGTTCGATGCAAGCCATCAACAAGCAGGCGCTGCGTGTGCTGCGCCTATTCGGCAACGAGAACGTCACGCGCGTGGACGCCACCGTGGGTGCCGAGCAGGAGTATTTCCTCATCGACAAAGCCATATATCTGCAGCGTCCGGACTTGATTCACACCGGGCGCACGCTGCTGGGCGCGCCACCGCCCAAGGGGCAGGAGCTCGAAGACCACTACTTCGGCGCAATCAAGCCGCGTGTGTCGGCGTTCATGAAAGAGCTTGACCTGGAGCTGTGGAAGCTCGGCGTGCCATCGAAAACGCGGCACAACGAAACCGCGCCCGCGCAGCACGAGCTCGCACCCGTGTTCACTACCGTCAACACCGCCGCCGACCACAACCAGCTGGTGATGGAGCTTGCGAAGTCCATCGCCGAGCGGCATAATCTCGCCTGCCTGCTGCACGAAAAACCCTTCGCGGGGGTCAACGGCAGCGGCAAGCACAACAACTGGAGCTTGAGCACAAGCACCGGTCAAAACCTGTTTGAGCCGGGCGACACCCCGCACGAAAACGCGCAGTTTTTGCTGTTTCTCACCGCGGTGATCAAGGCCGTGGATGACTACCAAGACCTGCTGCGCGCCAGCGCCGCAAGCGCCGGTAACGATCATCGCCTCGGCGCGCACGAAGCCCCGCCTGCGATCATCAGCGTGTTTTTGGGCAGCGAACTCACCGACATTCTGCAGGCCATCGAGCTGGGTGAGGACTACCACGCCCCCGGACGCGCGCGCCTGAAAATCGGCGTGAGCTCCCTGCCGCGCATTCCAAAGGATAGCACCGACCGCAACCGCACCTCGCCGATGGCCTTCACCGGCAACAAGTTTGAGTTTCGCATGCTGGGCAGCGCGTTTTCCATCGCAGGACCAAATTTCGTGCTCAACACAATCGTGGCGGAAGTGCTGCGCCAGTTCGCCGACGAGCTTGAGCAAGCCGACGACTTCACCACAGCACTCGACACCCTCATCCAGCGCACCATCAAGGCGCACAAACGCATCCTCTTCAACGGCAACAACTACGCCATGGAATGGGCGCTTGAAGCCAAGCTGCGCGGGCTTTCAAACCTGCCAGATACCCCAAGCGCGCTGCAAGTGATGACCAGCCCGCAGAGCATCGATGTCTTCTCGCGCCATGGTGTGCTCAGCGCAAACGAGCTGCACGCCCGCCACGAAATCCTCATGCAGTCCTACCGCAAAACCGTGCACATTGAGGCGCTCACCATGCTCATGCTGGTCAAAGATGCCGTCTTCCCCGCCTGCGTGGCCTATCAAAACCAGCTGGCCAAGCTGCTCAAACGCAAGCAACAAGCCAGCGGCAATCTCGGCTGCGCGATGGAGCTGCATCTGCTGCAAAAAATCTCGGCCTTGTGTGACGAACTGCCCGCGCAGTTGGACACACTGGAGCGCGAAAAATCGCTCGATGCCATGCGCGAACTGCGCAAGACTTGTGACGCGCTTGAAACCCTCGTGCCGCAAGAATTTTGGAAACTGCCGAGCTACGCGCAGCTGCTCAACAGCATATAAAAATCACCGGGCGGTCATTTCGACCACCCGGTTTTTTATGTATCTTCTTCATCTAATAGCCACGCCAAGGTCAGCTGCTCCATGGGGACAATCGGCGCTTGAATCACCGGGTCCATCTCCAGCAGGCGGATTTTTTCGCGCAGGAAATGATTTTCGCGATCCACTTCCGCCACGATTTTCTGCGTATCTTCCAGCTTGTTTGCGAACTCTGCGAGCTGCTGTGCAACTTCGTCGCCTGCCGCGTGCCGGCGCCGCTGCAGCCGCGCAGCCGTCATCCAGTCCAGTTGGCGTTGCCTCGCGAGGCGTAGCTGCTTGGTGCGGCGCTGCGTGGTCTGCGCTTGCAGGTGCATGCGTTGCTCCAGCGCTTCAATGTATTGCAGCACGTCATCTTTATGAAACCCGCCCACCTGCGAGCGGAAGAAGTCGCCCTTGGCCATGTTGTTCCTTTCTGGTGTTTTGCGCTAATCCCAATCGCGCTTATCCTTGAGCTCGTTATACAGCGCCACATAGCTGTCGTGGCGGCTTTTGGCGATGTTGCCTGCAGCGACGGCCGCGAGCACAGCGCAGCCGCTGTCCTTCACATGCGCACAGTCATGGAATTTGCAGTCACTCGCGTAATCCGCGAACTCGCAAAACCCTTGTGCCACGTTGTCGCGGTCCAGCTCGAGGGCCTCGAAGAAGGCGAAGCCGGGGGTGTCGGCCACCCAGCCGCCCGCCGCGGGGAAAAGCTCCACGTGGCGCGTGGTGTGGCGACCGCGACCGAGCTTTTGGCTCACCTCACCGGTGGCAAGCTGAAGCTCCGGCGCAATGCGGTTGAGCAGCGTGGACTTGCCCACGCCGGTGTTGCCGCAAAACGCGCTGGTTTTGCCCTGCAGCAGTGCCGCGATGTCGCGCACGTCGCTGGTTGGGTCAACAGAAAACGTTGGATAGCCGCAGTTGGCGTAAACGCGCACAAAGGGCTGTGCATCGCCCAGGTCGCCTTTGGTGAAGATGATCACCGGCGCGATGCCCGCGATTTCCGCCGTGGCGATGAGGGTGTCGAGCAGCGGCAGGTTCGGGCGCGGCTGGCGCATGCTGCACAGCAGGAAAATCTGCTGCAGGTTAGCAACCGGCGGGCGGCGCAGCTCGTTTTTGCGGGCTGCGATGGCGGTGATGTAGCCCTCAATTTCGCCGCCGGTGTGCAGCTCGATGTCACAGAAGTCGCCCACAAGAGGGGTGATTCCCTGCTTGCGGAACAAGCCGCGCGCGCGGCACACCACCGTGCCCTGTTCGGTCATCACGGCGTAGTTATTGCCTTGGATGCTGTGGATTCTATGCATAAACCTCCAGCACAATCTCATCTTCAAGGTTGAGCCATTGCCAGGCGCGCGGCTCTTGGCTGGCCACGGTGCCTGCGATGCCATCTTCGTCCACCGCAATGTTCACAACCACGATGTTGTGAAAGCCAAAGTATTGCAACCGCTCAATGGCGGTGTTGGTGGAGTTGCCCACCACGTTAGGGATTTGATGCAACTCGTCTTGCACGGCGTGGTTGTTGGAGCTGACGATGACAGGCGGGTTGACGCGGAAGTTGATGGTGGCGGAATACAGAATATTTCCGTTGAGGTAAGCGCGCAGTTGCGCGTTTTCGCCTCGACCATTCACTTGGAAGACACGCGGGCCGTTGAGCGACACGTTTTGGTTGAGCACTTGGTCGCCGTCCATATAGATGGTGAGGCGGCCGTTGCCCAAAAAGCGGTTGGGCAGCGGAATGGTCACGTTGACGCTGGGGATGACCCCGGAGCTTAGCACCACGTTCACGCGGGTGCCGGTGGCGACGATTTCGCCTGCGTCAATGCTTTGGGCGATGACGCGACCTTGTTGCTCTTCGTTGGGCTCAATGGTCACCGTGCCCAGCTGCAGACCAACGCTTTCCAGCAGGTCTTGGGCTTCTTCCACCGTCCAGCGCAGCAAGTCCGGCACTTCGTTTTCCATGCTTGCGTCACGCGGGGTGGCAACATAGAGGATGATCACCTGCCCTAAGTCTGCGCTGGTGCCGTGGCGCGGGTCGGTGCGCACGATGTGCCCTTCGTCCACGCGGGTGGTGACATAAAGCTGTGTGCGCGGCAGCAGTCCGAGTTCGCGCAGTTCGGCCTCGGCTTCCGCCAGACCCATGTTGCGCACGTCGGGCACGCGGCGGGGCACATCGCCTGCCACAAACAAAATAACCGGCACGCGCATGCGCAGGTCGCCGTCAATGTCCACGCCTTCACGCAGGGCACGCGTTCCCGCTTCGGGCTCTTGGCGAATGATGGTGCCCGGCTCTTGCCCGCTGTCTGGGTCGCTAACGATGGTGAACTCAAAATCGCGTCTCCAGTTGGCGTTTTGCTGCACCACCATTTCGTTCATGCCAACGAAGTCCAACACGCGCACGCGATCGTCGCGGTTGATGAAGAAAATGATGACACCAAAAATAATCAGCAAACCCACCAAGCCCGCCACAATGCCCAGCATAATCTGCACATTGCGGTTTTTGGGTGCGGCGGCAGGTTGCATTTCTTCGGTGTGCAGCGCAGGCGCAGTGGGGCGCACCGGCGTGAGCACGCGAGTTTCGCCGGGCGAAATATAGCGCGTGGCGGCTTGTGCCACAGGTGCGTAGTCAAACCTCACGGCGGGGTTGCGCTTGAACTCTTCGAGGTCAAGCAGCATTTCGGCAGCGCTTTGGTAGCGATCGGCAGGCAGCTTTTGCATGGCACGCAGGGTGATTTGCTCCAGCCCTGCGGGGATTTGGTCGTTGATTTCACGCGGTTGGCGCGGCTGCGCTTGCAGCTGCATGATGGCGATGCTCACGGTGCTGTCGCTTTGGAAGGGCAGCTGACCGGTGAGCATTTCATACAACGCCACACCCAGCGAGTAGATGTCGCTTTTGCTGTCGGTGAGATCACCGCGGGCTTGTTCGGGGCTGATATAGTGCACTGAGCCGATGGCGTTTTCGCTGATGGTGCGGGTTTCGCTGCGCGCTAAGCGAGCGATGCCGAAGTCTGTGACTTTGATGTTGCCGCTGTGCAGCAGCATGATGTTTTGCGGTTTGATGTCACGGTGCACCACGCCACGGTCATGCGCATGCTGAAGCGCGCGCAAAATCTGCGTGAGAAAGTGCACGGCTTCTTTCCATGGCAGCACGCGGCGCTGCTCAATGTATTCTTTGAGCGAAATGCCTTCCACATACTCCATGACGATATATTGCAGCCGCTCGCCATAGCTCACGTCATACACCTTCACGATGTTCGGATGGCTGAGCATGGCAATCGCACGGCTTTCGTTCTTAAAGCGGCGGCGGAACTCCTCGTTGGCCAGGCATTCATCCTTGAGGATTTTCACGGCCACCGGGCGGTCGTCAATGTTATCATAGGCACGGTAAACAATGGCCATGCCGCCAATGCCCAGCACCTCTTGAATTTCGTAGCGCCCATCGAGCACTTTGCCCACATAGTTGTAATCCATGTTTGCTCCTTTCGTCGCAATGCATAATGCATAATTCATAATTCATAATGATGGTGGCGCTTCGCGCTAATTATGAATTGATTTTCGCTGCAACCACGGTGATGTTATCCCCGCCGCCGTTGCGGTTGGCGAGCGCCACAAGGTCTTCGGCCAGTTCGTCAAACAGGCTTTGCTCCAGCAGCAGCGGCAGCGCCCGCGCTAAGTCCACAGTATTGGTCAGCCCATCCGTGCAGGCGAGGATGATGTCGCCATGCTGCAGCGGGTGTTCGCAGTAGTCGATGTCCACGTGCTCCTCCACACCAAGCACGCGGGTGATGAGGTTGCGGCGCGGGTGGATGCGTGCCTCGGTTTCGGTGATCTGCCCGCTGTCCACGAGGGCTTGCACCACGCTGTGGTCGCGGGTGAGTTGATGCAGCGTGCCTTGTTGATAAAGATATGCGCGGCTGTCACCAACATGCGCGATATGCACCGCAGCCGGGGTCAGCAGTGCAGCCACCATGGTGGTGCCCATGCCGAGCAGCTCGTCATCCTGTTGCGACAAGCCAAACACAAGCTCATTGGCGTTGCTCAACGCGGCAACAAGCACGTGTTTGATAGAGCGGCTGTCGCTCTGCGGACGGTAGGCGTTAGCCACGGTGTCCACGACATAATCCGCGGCGGTTTTGCTTGCCACGCTGCCGCCGGCCGCGCCACCCATGCCGTCGCACACCACCACCAGTGTGGCGTGTTCGCCCAGCTTGTGCACAGCGCAGTAGTCCTCGTTTGCATGGCGCACTTGCCCGGTGTGTGTTTTTGCGGAAATTCTCATAGTCATTCCTTTTCACCCCCACCGTCACGCCTTACGGCGCGCCACCTCCCCCAAGGGGGAGGCTATCGACTGTGCGGGCTGAAATAGTTCACAGTATAATCAGCGTAGAGGTTTGATGCCTCCCCCTTGGGGGAGGTGCCCCGAAGGGGTGGTGGGGGAAGCTAGCATCCCGCAAGCCGCATCAATGTCTTTGCCCAGGCTGCGGCGCACGGTGGCGTTGATCTTGTGCCGCAGCAGCATTTGGTGAAAGCGGCGCACGTGCTCTGCGGAACTTGCTTCGTAGCCGCGCCCCACCTCGTTGGCGGGGATGAGGTTCACATGGCATAGCATACCTTGCAGCAACGCAGCCAGTTCGCGTGCATGGGCGGGGGTATCGTTCACGCCGCGCAGCATGGCATATTCGATGCTCATGCGGCGGCCGGTGGTTTCGGTGTAAGCCTTGCATGCCGCGAGCAATTGTGCGATGGGATAGCGGCGGTTGATGGGCATGATGGTGTCACGCAGGTCATCGTTGGGGGCGTGCAGCGACACCGAAAGCGTCACGCCGAGCCCCTCGGTGGCGAGTCGTTCAATCTGCGGAACTAAGCCGCATGTGCTGAGCGAAATGCGCCGCTGGCTGATATTTTGCCCCTTGGGGTGGGTAATCAAACGCAGAAAGCGCAGGGTGTTGTCGTAGTTATCGAGGGGCTCACCCATGCCCATGAGCACGATGTGGGTGATTTTGTTTAATTCCTTATTGTCGCCCCCTTTGGGGGAGATGTCGCGAAGCGACAGAGGGGGCAACAGTTCACGCTGTGCGGCATAGACTTGACTTGCTATCTCGCCCGCTGAAAGATTGCGTGTGAAGCCTTGTCCGCCGGTGGCGCAGAATTTGCAGCCCATGCGGCAGCCGGCTTGTGTGCTCACGCAGATGGAGATGCCGTGGCTGTAGCGCATGATCACGCTTTCGACGTGTGCATCGTCGTGCAGGCGAAAGAGGAACTTGGTGGTGCCGTCACCGCTGGTTTGCTTGCGGGCGACGGTGCAGCTTGCGATGCCGAAGCGCTCGGACAAGCTTGTGCGCAAGTCACGCGGGAGGTTTGTCATCAAGTCGAAGTCGTGCACGCCGTCACGATGGAGCCATGTAAAGACTTGCTCGGCGCGGTAGGCGGGGGTGAGGTGCTCGCGCAGCTCATGGGGCAGCATGTCGGATAAACTTTGCAATGTAAAAACCTTCCGTTTGATGTCGATGGAGCGCGTCAGGCAAAGCCCTCAAGTTAATGTCGGACAAAGCGGGCAATGTAAAAGCCGTCAGTGTTATCAAGATGAGGCATGTAGGTGCGCATGTGTTCGAGCGTGAAGTCGCTGTGTTCGCGCATGAATCGTTCGCACACCTGCTCGTTTTCGGCGGGGTTGAGCGTGCAGGTGGCATAAACCAACACACCGTGCCGGACCACGCAGCACGCACCCGCACATAATATAGTATACTGTATTTCGGGCAGCTTGTCAAGTTCTTGCGCCAATTTCTCACGAATATCCGGTTTTTTGCGCAGTGTGCCCAGCCCGCTGCAGGGCACATCGCACAGCACGCGGTCTGCTGTGCCGAGCTCGTGCGCCTGCTTGGCATCGTGCGCCTGCGCCGCAATGCAGGTGAGCCCCAGTCGCTGCGCGCCTTGTTCAATCAGGCGCACACGGTTGGCGTGCAAGTCAGTGGCAACGACCCTGCCTGTGTCGCCCATCATCTGCGCAAGCGTAAAGCTTTTGCCGCCGGGCGCTGCACACAGGTCGAATACCGTGTCGCCGGGCTGTGGGTCAACGGCGGCGCAGGCCAGCTGCGCGGCGACGTCCTGCACATGGAACAAGCCCTCGGCAAAGCCGGGCAGGCGGGTGATGTCGCTGGATTTCACGCGCACAGCGGGCAGGTTGCCCAGCGCAGTGCCGCCAACAAGCTTTGCCAGTTCTTCAGCGGTGGTGCGCAGGGTGTTGACCCGCAGCACGATGTCGTCGTCGCCGCCAAAGCTGTGTTCGAGCAGCTGCAGATAGTCGTTCGGGTAGCTTTGCTGCCACAGCTGCACCAGCCATTCCGGCACGCTAAAGCGCACGGATAAATCATGCTCGGGCATCTGTAATCCCCTGCCCTGTGCGCGGCGCAGCACGGCATTCACTAGCCCCGCGGTGTGCGGCGCACCCAGCAGCTTGACGAGCTTGACGCTTTCGTCAATGGCGGCATGGGCAGGCACACGCATGAAAAAAAGCTGAACAAGCCCCAGACGCAGCGCGGCGCGCGTGGGCGCGGGCAGGGCGTCAAGTGGCTTTGTTAGCAGGGTATGCAGTTGATGGTCGAGGGTGCGGCGGCGTTCAATCACGCCATAAACCAGTGCGGTGCACAGCGCGGCGTCGGCAGAACTAAGCTGCGCCCGCTTGAGCGCGGCATCCAGCGCCAGGTTGGCGTAGGCGCGATTTTTTTCGCACTGCACCAGCAGTTGTGCAGCGATGTAGCGTGATGAGTTTTTCATAATCTCCCCCGCGCGTAGCGCGAGTAAAGTTTTTTGCTGTTTTAGACTTTTGTATTGATGACGAACCCCTCAGTCACGCCTTGCGGCGTGCCAGCTCCCCTACAGGGGAGCCCTTGGCAACACCTGAAAGTCCGAGTTTCGCCAGGGTCTCCCCCTCTGGGGGAGATGTCGCGCAGCGACAGAGGGGTTTCGTAAAAAAACATCAATACAATTGTCTAAAAAAGCCTTTTGGTTCTTTTTTTGCAAAAAAAGAACAATCGCGTCTTCGTCTACCGTCGTCCGCGCCCGCGGGCGAGCAACATGAAGCGAATCAGGTTCAGCAGCGAGGTGACCAGCGCGGCCACGTAGGTGAGTGCGGCGGCGTTGAGCACACGACGCGCGCCTTGGTACTCGGTGCCGTGGAGCAGGTCGTCGTTTTGGATGAACTGCAGTGCGCGGCGGCTTGCGTTGAACTCGATGGGCAGCGTGACCAGATAGAACAGCGACACCAGAGCGAACATACCCAAACCAAGGGTAATAATCCAGTCGCCGAACTGGCTGGTGTATTCCGTCCACAGGCCGATGATGACCAAAAACGGCGCAGCGCCCGAGCCGATACGCACCAGCGGGAACATCACGTTGCGCAGTTTCAGCGGGACATACACACTGGCGTGCTGGACAGCATGACCCGCCTCGTGCGCGGCGATGCACACCGAAGCGACGCTTGGGTTGTTATACACATTGGGGCTGAGGCGGATGGTTTTGGTGCGAGGGTCGTAGTGATCGCTGAGCTTGCCGTCATTGCTCATTTCGACTTTCACGTCGTGAATGTTGTGGCGGTTGAGCATGCGAAGAGCAGTTTGGTGGCCGTTCAGCCCACGACTGTTGGGCACTTGCGACTGCTGGCGATAGGCACGCTTGACCATGCCTTGCGCAACCAGCGAAAAAATCAGCGCGGGGATCATGAACAGCATAAATCCAAGATTCCACATGCCGCCCAACATCATTAACCAGTACATAAATTGTTCTCCTTTGTCGTTGTTCTTGTGTAGGGGCAGTTATCAGCCGCCCGTGATTATATGGCGTGTGAGAGTAACGGGCGGCAGATTGCCGCCCCTACACGCGCCTACCCCGCAAAAAATCTTCGCCGGTCATGGCTTTTTTACCAGCTTGCTGCACCTGCAGCAGCTCAACGAACTTGCCGTCGCCACAGGGGATGTGCAATGGCGAATCGCCTGTTTCGAGCACACAGGTCTTGTGCACCTTCAGCGGCGTTCCCTCGAAGTCCATCGTCGCGCCCGGCCAGGCGTTGAGCCCGCGCACGTGGTTATGCACTTGCTGTGCCGCGCGAGTGAAATCCATGGGCGACATGTCGCGGCTAAGCATGGGCGCGTGCGTCGCTTGCGTGTGATCCTGCGGCGTGCGGGTGAGCGTGCCCTGTTGCAAGCGCGCGATTGTCCGCATTAGTGTGCCCGCGCCGAGCTCGCTTAGTCTGTCGTGCAGCTCGCTTGCCGTCATATCATCGGGGATGGTGTACTTGTCCATCTCCAGTATATCGCCGGTGTCGATGCCTGCGTCCATCTGCTGGGTGGTGATGCCGGTCTCCGGCTCGCCGTTGAGCACCGCCCACTGGATGGGTCCTGCGCCGCGGTATTTCGGCAGCAGCGACGCATGGACGTTGATGCAGCCATGCGGGGGGATATCCAGCACCGTTTGCGGCAGGATTTTGCCGTAGGCCACCACGACGATGAGCTCCGGTGCGAGGTCGCGCAGTTGAGCGATTGCGCTGTCATCGCGCAGGGTAGCGGGCTGCAGCACGGGGATGCCGTGTTCCAGCGCACAAGCTTTCACCGGCGGCGGCGTGAGCTGCATGCGGCGACCCTGGGGTTTGTCGGGCTGGCAGAACACAGCGGGAATGTCATGCCTGGCGGCGATGAGCGCCTGCAGGCACGGCACGGCGAACTGCGGTGTGCCCATGAAAACAATTCTCAATTCATCTCATCCTATCTTTGAATACAATGCCATCCATGTGGTCGACTTCGTGCAGGAATGCCCGTGCTTTGAGGTCGCTGGCCTTGAAGATAAACCACTTGCCGTGGCGGTTTTGCGCCTTGATTTTCACCACCATCGGGCGAACGGTGTGCGCTCGCTCGCCGGGGAAGGACAAGCAGCCCTCCTCTTGCCGTTGGCGACCGCTGGTGGCAATGACCTCCGGGTTGACCATCTCGATGAGCCCATCGCCGGTGTCAATCACGGCCACACGGCGCAGCACGCCCACCTGCACGGCCGCCAGACCGCAGCCTTCAGCCACGTTCATGGTGTGCGCGAGGTCGTCGATGAGCATCGCCAGCCGCTGGTCGAACTTCTCCACCGGGCGGCTTTTTTGGCGCAATATGGGGTCATCGCCCCTTACGATTTTTCGGATAGCCAAGTTGTGTCCTCCTCGGAGTATGGTATGTCGCGGATGATGCAGCCGTTGATATACTTGCCGGCGTAAGTGTCCCAAGACACAGTGACTTTTGAGAAAATCAGTTCGACTTCGTGAAAACAAAAGTGAACGGTTGCAGTGTAATTTCCATCGAGCATTTGCGTGTAGTTTGCTACGTGCTCAATGGGACAATCGGACATGTCTTCTGCAGCGAAACGGGCGTACTCATTCAGCTTCAGAATGTGTGGCTGCACAGTAGTAACTATGTTATCGCAAAATTCTTGCATTCCAAGATGTTTGATATGCACAATGCGGCAATGCGCAAACACGACCTCGGCCTCATTCACAAACATGGCGGTCGAGTGAGAGTTCTGCGAATTTTCGGACGGTACAATCCAGCTGTAGATTGAACATACCAAGTTATTGCCCTGCCATGCTGCTCGGCGAACGTAAACATCGTGAAAATCCCCCAAATGTTGCAGTTCGTCAACGGAACGATAAGTTGCCATGGGTTCTCCAATTCATAATTCATAATTATGCATTATCTTGGGCGTTCATGTCGGCCCAGACGGTGACTTCGCTGAATGTGCCGGTTTTGCCAAAGGTGATGAGGATTTCGCTCACCATGCGGCGAAAAGTGGCGGTGTTGCGGCACTTGAGCAGCAACCGCCAGCGATACTTCTTGTTCACGCGGCTCACGCGCGCGGGCATCGGGCCGAGCACGATGAGCTTCTCCCCGGGATATTGCTTCACTTGGTCGAGCAGGAACTTTGCGCCGGCTTTCACGAGCTGCTCGTTTTCGCCGGTTACGCCCAGCATGCACAGGTCGCAGTAGGGCGGGTAGGTCATGAGTTTGCGCATGCGGATTTCGCCGTCGAAAAACGCGGGATAATCTTGCTGCGCGGCCTGCATAATCACTTCGTTGAAGGGGTTGATGGTTTGGATGTAAGCCACGCCGGGGTGCTCTCCCCTGCCTGCGCGGCCTGCCACTTGCGTGAGCAGTGCGAAACTGCGCTCAAGGGCGCGGTAGTCGTCGAAGTACAGCTGTTGGTCGATGTTCACCACGCCGACGAGGGTGACGTTGGCGAAGTCTAGCCCTTTGGCGACCATCTGCGTGCCCACGAGGATGTCGAAGTCATGCGCAGCAAACTGGGCGAGGATTTCCTCCCGCGCGTGCTTTTGTGCTGTCGAGTCAGCGTCCATGCGGGCAACGCGGGCGTTGGGCAGCAAGCGAGCGAGTTCGTCCACCAGCTTTTGCGTGCCAGCGCCGCCAAAACGCATGGTGAGCTTGCCGCAGCCGGGGCATTTTTCGGGCGCGGGACGCGTGTGCCCGCAATAGTGGCACAACATGCGCTGCCCTGCCATGTGGTAGGCAAGCGAAATGCTGCATTGGTCACAGGTGATCACCTGCTTGCAGCCGGTGCAAGTGAGATAGGTGCTAAAACCGCGGCGGTTCATCAGCAAGATCGCTTGGCGGCCAGCGGCGATGTGCTCCTCCAATGCCGCAAGCAGTTCGCGGCTGAGCAGATTTTCCTGGCTAAGCAGGTCAACCGTGCGGATTTCGGGCAAGTTCGCGCTGCCGTAGCGCCCAGGCAACACTTCAAGTTGATAGCGCCCGGCTTTGGCAGCGGCGTAGCTCTCAACCGCAGGCGTGGCGCTGCTGAGCAGCAGCAGTGCGCCGTGTTGCTTGGCGCGCGCACGAGCCACGTCACGCGCGTGATAACGCGGCGATTGCTCTGACTTATAGGTATGCTCGTGCTCCTCGTCCAAGACGATTAGGCCGATGTTTTGCAGCGGCGCGAACACAGCACTGCGTGTGCCCAGCACGATGCGTGCTTGCCCATTGCGGGCGCGTTGCCAGGCTTGTGTGCGCTCGCCAACACTGCGCGAGCTGTGCAGCAGAACAACATCATCACCATAGCGCGATGTGAAAATCCCCAGCATCTGCGGGGTGAGCGCGATTTCCGGCACGAGCACCAGCGCGGTTTTGCCCTGCGCGAGCACATCGTCGATGAGCTTGAGATACACGCTGGTTTTGCCTGAACCGGTCACGCCGAATAACAGTGCCGGTGTAGGGGTGGCGGGCGCGCCACCCGGGAGGATTGATTTTCGCAGGTTCTCATAGGCGGCTTGCTGCGCGGGCGTGAGATGGATTTTCGCTGGGGGGGAGCAATTCCCCTCCGTGGAGGGGTGGCCGCCGCAGGCGGACGGGGTGGTTGCCAATAACACATCCCGCTTCACCAGTGCAGTCACCACAGCGCTCGTCACGCCGCAGTAGCCGCACAGCTCCTGCATGTCTGCGGCGTTGTTTTCACGCAGAAAGTCCACCACGAGCTGCTGCTTGGGCGTGAGCTGCCCCAGCTCGCCGTCCGCGAGGGCGTAGACCGTTTTGGCGCGCGCTTGGCTTTGCTGCACAGCGTCGGTTTGCCGCAGCAGATAGCCTTTTTCAGCCAACTGCTCGGGCAAGGTTGAGTCTGCGGGCAACTTGCAGCGCTTGAGCAAATCCTCCCGCTTGGTGAAGGGATTTCTCGCCGCACGCAGCTTCTTCACCAGCATGAGCTCGCGTTCATCGAGGAGGCTGTCAGGCGGGCAATCGTCGGGCGGCAGCGCGCAGTAAAGCACGTGCATCTGGTGGCGCAATCCGGCGGGCACCATGGCGCAATAGGCCTCATAGAGCGTGCAGAACGTCGTCTCCTTCAGCCATGGGATGAGCGCAACTAAGTCTGCGGGCAAGGTGGCAGGGGCCCCTGCACAGTCCAGCACACTGGTGATTGCCTTCGCCTTGGCGGCAGGCGGGTTGTTGTGCAGATTCAGCACCACGCCAACGCGCGGCTTGCCTGCGCCAAAGGGTACTTTCACCCGCGCGCCGGGCTGCACGCGCATGTTCGCCGGCACAGCATAATCAAACGCCTTATCGTAATGATAAGCCGTTCCCTCCACTGCCACTGCGGCGAACCAGTGCGTCATCTATGCGTTGCGCGCTTCTTCCGACTCCAGCACGGCATAGTTGTCGCTCAAAAAGTCGTTGAGCGACAGCGTCACCGGCTTCGTCGGCAGGCTGCGGCGGTCGGCCTCGGCATCGTTGACCAGGCTGCGGGCATGTTTTGCCACGGCAGTCACCAGCGAATAGCGGCTGACATTTTTGTTGAGAATCGGGCGGACGTCTACGTTAAGCATCGTTCATTACCTCGTCAAAATAGTTTTATCTTTTAGCATTTCTGCACGGATAATCGCTTGGAAGTCTGCGGCGGCATCGGCGAGCACGCAGTTGCGGATGATATAGTCAAAGCCGGGCGCGTGGGTGAGTTCTTCACGCGCGATGGCAATGCGGCGTTCGATGTCTTCGGGCGTGTTGGTGCGGCGATCAATCAAGCGCTGGCGCAGCACCGCAAGGCTTGGCGGAACCAAGAACACACGCACACAATCGGGATACTGCGCGGCGATGCTGGCGGCACCCTCCACCTCAATTTCGAGCACCACGGTGTTGCCTGCGGCGAGCTGTGCGTCCACGGCATCCTTCGGCGTGCCGTAGTATTCGCCGTTATACATGGTATGCTCCAAAATCGCGCCATTTGCCAGCTTTTGCTCAAATTTTGCATGCGTGGTGAAGTGATAGTGCACGCCGTCGAGCTCGCCGGGTCGCGGTTTGCGCGTGGTGAGTGAGATCGACAGCGCAATCTCTTCGCCGCGCGCGATCACCTGTTGCAGCAGGCTATCTTTGCCGCTGCCGGATGGTCCGCTGAGGACGATGAGCAAGCCGTTATTCGTCGTCATGGTTGACCTCCTGTCCTAATCTTGTGGCGAGGGTTTCGGCCTGCAGGTAGCTGAGCACCACATGTCCGCTGTCGAGCACGAGCACACACTTGGTTTTGCGCCCATGTGTGGCGTCGATGAGCATGCCGCTTGCCTTGGCCTCTTGGGTGATGCGGCGCACGGGCTGGCTGTCGGGCGAAAGCGCCGCCAGCACACGCGCGGTGTTCAGTAGGTTGCCAAAGCCGATGTTGAGCAGTTGCATAAAAATCTCCTAAGGCTTGAAGTTGTTGCCGCGAAGCGACTGCTCGCCGCAGGCGTACCAAGTAGGCACGGGGTTTTGCATGTTGTCGTACCATGCAAGCACATCGGCAATGTTTCGGTATGCAAAGTCGATGTCTGCCTGCCCAAACGGGATTGACCACGGCAACGCGTTGACGGCAATGGCCGCCATATGCAGCGCGAGGATTGACCAAAAGTCTGCCGGAGGGTTGCCGTCAAAGTAGCCGCGCAGCTGCCCGGTGGCGAAGTGCGGGCTTGTTTTTGCGCTGAAAATCAAGCCACGCATCGTGTGATAAGGGTCAACGTTGCGAAATTTTTCAAAGTCGATGACACGCAACGTATGGTCAGGCGCGAGGATGAGGTTGCCCAAGTGATAATCGTCGTGGCTGAAGCACAGGGGGCGGTTTTGCAGCAGGTGTTGGTTGTCCTCCACATAGCGAATTAGCAGTTCGTCGCCGTCGAAGGTCATGCCGCAGTTGCGGTAATTTGCAATGTAGCGCGCGTGCTTGGCTTCGCACTGCACCGCCCATGCGTTGGAGGGCGGCGAGGTTTGCAGCTGCTGCATTTGCTTGAGCATCTGCCCGGCCCTGACACCGATGGCGTACTGCTCGGCTTCGGGGAGGCGCGGCACCGCGGTTGTGGCTTCTTCGCCATCGCACCACGACAGCAACTGATACACCTGCTTGCCGCCGCTGCACGAGCCAAACGCAATCGGCTGCGACATCGGGATACCCAGCGCAGCAACTTTTTGCATCATGTCAAATTCGAGCTTTTTCTTGTCGTGCTCGTTGGCATCAGCCAAGCGCAACAACAGCCGCTGCCCATCAGTCGTTTCGATGAAAAACTTTTTGTCGCTCGACCAACCCTTGGTGATTGGCTCAACGTTCGCGAAATTCGCATAGTCCGGTATATCTTGCATAGCGTTCCCCTACTCGATATTCTGCACCTGCTCGCGGATTTTCTCCACGCAGCTTTTCATGTCCACCACGCGGCGGGTCACGTCTACATCGCCGATTTTCGAGCCGATGGTGTTGCACTCGCGGTTGATTTCCTGCACCAGGAAGTCCAGCTTGCGGCCAATGGCCTCGCTGCCGGCGAGCATGCCGCGCAGTTGGTCGATGTGGCTGCGCAGGCGCACGGTTTCTTCGTCCACCGCCGTTTTTTCGGCGAAGATGGCCGCTTCGGTCAGCAGGCGTTGTTCTTCGATCGTTGTTGTTTCAAGCAGCGCTTGCATCTTGGTGCGCAGTTTTTCCATGTACTGCGCGGTGAGTTCGGGTGCGCGCGCTTCGACGAACGCCACATGTCCGAGTATCTCGTCCGCACGGGTCAAGATGTCATCCCGCAGGCGCTGGCCTTCCACCTCGCGCATGGCGATGAACTTCGCGAGGGTCTCCCCTGCTGTGCACGCAACCGCCGCCCAGATTTCCTCTTCGTCCACGGCTTTTTTCTGCACGTTGAACAAATCCGGCACGCGCAGCAGCGCGCTGAGGGCAATGTCGTTGGGAATGTCAGACAATTCGTCAAATGCGTTGCGATAGCTTTGCCAAAGCGCGTGATTAAACTCCACTTCCACGTGGTTTTCGCCCAGGAACTCCACGCCGACGTAGCACTCCACTTTGCCGCGGGAAACCTGTGCGCCCACCAAGCGCTTGAGGCGTTCTTCCAAAAAGCCGCAGCTGCGCGGCACCCGCACCGAAAACTCAAAGTAGCGGCTGTTCACGCTTTTCATCTCGCAGGTGATGCGGAATTGTTCGGTGGTGTGTTCTGTGCGGCCAAAGCCGGTCATGCTGCGCACCATGGCAAAGCCCTCCCCCTCTAAATATATCTCCCTCCATTATACCACAAAAAAAGGGGCTTGTCAACGCCCGCCCAGCAGCGGACGAGCGTTTCACGATTTTCTATCTGACTAAACTGCAAAAAAGGCTTGCAATTGTTGCATGCACATGGTATACTTATCTCACACAAGCTCCGCGCGGAGCGCACTAAAGTTTTTTGTGCTACTTTTTTTCAAAAAAGTAGCGAGAAAGGAAACACCATGAAAATCTGTTTTGTTGGTGCGGGCAGCACCGTGTTTGCGCGCAATGTGCTGGGCGACTGCATGATGACCGAGTCCCTGCGTGATGCCGAGATGGCGCTGTATGACATCGACGGTGGTCGTCTGGAGGATTCGTACACCATTCTTAGCGCGATGAACAACACCGTGAATGAGGGCCGTGCCAAGCTCACGAAGTTCCTGGGCGTGGAAAACCGCAAAGATGCCCTGCGCAACGCGGACTTCGTCATCACCGCTATCCAAGTGGGGTTGTATGACCCCTGCACCATCATCGACTTTGAAGTGCCCAAGAAGTATGGTCTGCGCCAAACCATCGCGGACACACTGGGCATCGGCGGCATTTTTCGCGCGTTGCGCAGCATTCCTGTGTTCGCCGATGTTGCGCGCGACATGGAAGAAGTTGCCCCGCGTGCACGCATGCTCAACTATGTGAACCCCATGGCCATGATCACCGGCTTCATGCAGCGCTACACCAATGTGCCGACGGTTGGGCTGTGCCACAGCGTGCAGTCGTGCTCCAAAGTGCTGTTGAGCATGCTGGGCATGGGCGACAAAGTGGAGGGACACCGCGACCTGATTGCGGGCATCAACCACATGGGCTGGCTGCTGAAAATCGAGGACAAAGACGGCAACGACCTGTATCCCGCGATTCGTGAGAAGTCCAAAGAGAGCATGGAAAGCGGCTTGATCTATGATCTGGTGCGCTATGAGTACATCCAAAAGCTCGGCTACTACTGCACCGAAAGCAGCGAGCACAACGCCGAGTATAACCCCTTCTTCATCAAAAGCAAATACCCTGAGCTCATCGAGCGCTACGGCATTCCGCTGGATGAATACCCGAGCCGCTGCGTGAGCCAAATCGCCAAGTGGAACGCCGAGAAAGATGAAGTTCTCGCCAGCGCCCAGCGCGGTCACCACCGCAGCGATGAATACGGCGCGGCCATCATGAACGCCGTGGTGACCAACGTGCCCACGAAAATCGGCGGTAACGTGCTCAACACCGGTGGGCTGATTGAAAACCTGCCGCACGACGCCTGCGTGGAAGTCCCCTGCTTGGTGGACGGCAACTTCGTCAACCCCTGCCGCGTGGGTCGCCTGCCTGTGCAACTGGCCGCGATGAACCTCACCAACATCAACGTGCAGATGTGCACCATTGAAGCTGCGGTGACGCTGAAGAAAGAGCACATCTACCACGCCGCGATGATGGATCCCCACACCGCCAGCGAACTGAGCATTGACGACATCATCGCCATGTGTGATGACCTCATCGAAGCGCACGGCTGCATCGACAACGGCGGGTATTTGCCGAAGTATAAGTAAGTAAATTTCCTGCAAACCATGATAGAATACAGCGAAGCGAAGAAAACCCCCCTGCTGATTTGCAGGGGGTGACTTTGTTATTCGCTGTCGTATTCTTTGTGCGCTTCACGTGCTCGCGTCACGTTGGGACCGGTGGTTGCTTTGACGCTTGCGCGAGTGGCAAATTCAAACGCAGAGTCGCTATTTGCCTCGCCCAGTCGCTTGCGCTCGGCCAAGTCTGCGTTGATTTGCGCCATGCGCACGGGCGTGAGCTTGAAGCAGAACGTGAACACGAGGAACGCAATCAACAGCACAATGGGCGAAAAGCCGAACATCCACAGCTTGAAGCCGTTGGCTTGGAAGGCGCTCACCTGCGCGGGCACGCCGAACGCACCGCCAAACCGCAGCGCCCACTGCGTGCTGATGCCCACGGCGTTGCTGAGCAGCCCGGCCAACTTGCTCAACGTGGTGAGTGTGCTGAACAAAATGCCCTCGTTGCGCTGGCCGGTTTTCCACTCGCCGTAATCCACGGTGTCTGCCAAGGTCACGTTTTGCATCACGCCCATCACGCCGTAGCCGATGTGACCGAAAATCATGCTGAGCAAAAACGGAACGAACACGCCCGGCAAGAACTGACTGAACAGGAACATCCCCGCGCAGCCCAGCACCGGCAGCAAAAAGGCGATGCGATAAAACCGTGTGCGGCCAATATGCTTGACGGCAAGCGGGAACGCAAACATGCCGATGCCGCTTGCCAAACCCATGGCGAGGTTGAACACGCCGAACTCATTGTGGGTGTATTGCGACACATGGCGGAAAAAGAAAATGCTTGCGCTGTTGGTCATGTTTTGCCCAAGATTGAACAAAATCATCACCACAACAATGGCGAGGGTCTGCTTGTTGCCCCACAGAATTTCCACCGCAGCCACAAATGCTTTGAGCGGTCGGGTGCGCTGGCGAACTTCGCCTTCAACACGCAGCGCCGGGTTTGGCTCGCGCACGGTGAACGCGCCATAAAGCGAGGTGATCACATACACGATGCTTGCAGCAATGGCGAAATAACGAAAACCCAAGAACATGTGCGGACCCGAAGCCTCACCGAACGAGCCGCCGCCCAGCAGGCTCACTAGGTTCATGTTGAACGCCGTGGCAATGCCGAACACACCGCTGAACACGCGCGGAATGGTGGACACAATGTCGCGCTTTTCGCCATGCGGCGCAAGGGCGGGAATCATCGTCCAGTAGGCCACGTCCACCAAGGTGTAGGTCAAGTCCCACAGCAGCCACATGACGGCGACATAAGCGACGGTGGTGGCAACGGCGGGGTTTGCGGCCATGCCGGCGGGCACGCCAAACAGCAGCACGGTGGCAATGGCGTTGAGCACGGTGCCTGTTGCCCACCATGGGCGAAACTTGCCCCAGCGGCTTCGTGTGTTGTCGATAATCGCACCCATGATTAGGTCGCTGAGTCCATCAAATGCCTGCCCAAAGATCATCAGCGGGGCAACGTGTTGGTGGTGCATGCCGATGATGGTGGTGGTGAAGTACTGCAGCCTGCCGGTGAAACCGTTGGCAACCGAACGCCCGGTGGTGCCGATGCCGTAGTTGACGTTGTTCTTTGTGAGCCAGCGCGCCTTTTCGGGCTCTTCGTGGGTCACGGGAGCATCATGTAATTCAGTCATGCTTTACCTCCTACGGAACATGCAGCCGCATGTGACGAAACAAACGTTGAGTTCAATGCCGTTGCGCGCTTGGTCTGCTTGCGCAATCCACAAATTGCCCGCGTCATCCACATAAAAGCCTGTGCCTGCCTCGCGCAAGTCATCCAGAGAGTCTGCGCGCGCTAAGTTTCCATCAATGCCAGCAACGTTAACCGGATTAAGATTAAACACGCGGAAAAGGATGTCGCGCTCGGTGGGCTCCATGGTGATGTGCAAGTGGTTGCGCGTCATGGTGTAGTTGATCATGCTGCCGCGTCGGTCGTCTTCAAACAAACCAAAGCGGTTGCTGCCCTGCGTGGGATAGATATAAATGGTGGTGTAGTTGCAGAACACCGGCGCTGCGCCCACAGGCACTTCAAGCAGGTTAAGGCGCGGAATAATTGCGCCTTCGCGGATGAACACAGGGCTGACATCGTAGCTGAAGTGCAGCCGATGCCTGCTGCCGCCGCGGAACACTTGTGTTTCGTCATACAAGAAAATCCAGTTGCTGCCACGCGGGAAAATGATGCTGCGGTAGTGCCCGCTATAGTCGCCTGCTTCCACGATGGGCGCCACGAAAATTTCGTCGCCCAGCATGAATTGATAGCGACCGAAGGCGGGGCGCACGGTGGGCTGGCGGCGTTCATAGCTGAACATCACTTGGCTGGCGATGTAGGGTTGCAGGTTTGTGTGCATGATTGCAAGGTCGCGGTAAATCCCCACGATGTCAATGCCATGCTCCGCCAACAGCTGCGGATAGAAGTCGTTAAACCGGAACGGGCGGTGCTCGGTGTATACACGCAACTCTGTGTTGCCGTCGGGCGTGAGAAACTCACGCGGAACTTCGCGCAGCGTACTTTCCATTTCCATCAACGTGCTGAACGCGCCCAGCTGTGCCCAGCGGATGAACACATCCCAGGGGTTGTCGTATGGTCCGCCGCGAAAACCGCCGATGTCAGAACCAACGTTGACATAGTTGAACATGGATGAAGCGAAAATATTGTTGAGCGCTGCACGCATGCCGCGCCAGTCGTTGTCTTGGTCACCCGCCCAGGCGAGGAAATTGCCGCTGCGCGGGGCAAAGGTGAACGGCAAGCCCACGCGGAAGAAATAATCGTCAACCGCGCGCACTTTGGCCACTGCGCCAAAGTTGTCGCGGGAATAATCAATCCAGTGGCGGTAGGCGGCGCGTCGATATGACCGCCAGCCAATCAGCCGCCCGCGATAGTTGCGCGCAGGCAACAACGTGGCAACGTATGGGTCGGTGCCGTCAACCTTCCAGCCGCCGATGCCCAAATTCAGCACATTGTCGAGCTGTTGCTCCCACCAGTCCACCGCAGCGCGGTGTGTGTAGTCAAGCAGCGAGCCGTAGGTACGGAAGGTGTAGTTGCCGTGGCTGCCCCACCAGCTGATCAAGCGACCGTCATTGAGGAAGAAGTTGGTTTCGGGCAGATCAAGCGGCCAGTTGTGCTCAGCGGCCCATTCATGGCGATCCATAAACTCCGGCGGATACAGCAACGTGCCGTCGGGGTTGCTCAACCGCACCGGCTCAAAGTGGTTGGGCGAGTTGGTGTTCACCAAGCCTGTGCCCCACATCAGCACTTCAATGCCCATGGCGTTGAAATATTCCACAAAGCCCGGACCTTCGTTGGGCACACCGCGGTGGTTGGCGTACCACTCTTCAAAAAAGCAGCAATAACGCACCGGGCAAGGCACATACGAACCAACGGAGTCAACCGTGTTGCCGTGACCGTCGCGCTGCATGGTGCGCTGACCATTCATGCCGGTTTCGCTGCGTTGTTGTGTGCGCGCGGCGCGGTCTGGTTCGCTTGGCAGGTGGCGTTGCGTCCAGGTGTGCGTGCTGGCTTCCCAGGGGCGATCGACGATGATCGCGCCGATGGGGATTCCAGCCTCCTGCATGTCAGCCACCCAGTTTTTGATGCTTTCGCAGTAGCCAACGTTTTCCCAGATCCAGTGCGAGTGAATCCATATGGGATAGGACAGGGGTTCTAGGCTTGGCGGCAGCCGGTTGAGGGCGGCGTCCCAGCCTAGGCCGCCGAAAATGCTGGTGAAAAACACAATTGCGGCAGTGACAATGCGCGAAGCAGGAAACAACAAGGTTGGCAGCATAGTTTTCTCCTCCGTATAATAGGTATGACCATTATATCGCATTCCCAGCGGCTTGTCAAGCTGAAAATGTGCGCTGTGTGAACAGGATGTGGATTTTTTGTGCGCGTGCGCATAAAATTTCGCAACCCCTTTACAAGCGCGCTGAAATGTGATATACTATAGGGAATAACTTGTACACCGAGAGAGGGGGCACTTCAGATGGACGCCTCAAACTTGCAACACCTCAGCGCGCTGGTGCTGGAACATAATCGCATTGACGCACAACACTATTTAGACAACAATGTTTTCACCGGCTTGCGCAACAAGCAGGGCGAAGGCGTGCTCACGGGTTTGACCAAAGTGTCTACCATCATCTCTGCCAAGCAAGTGAATGGTCGGCGTGTGCCCTGCGAGGGCGAGCTGCGCTATCGCGGCATTGACGTGCGCGAACTGTGCGCAGGCTTTTTGCAGGCTGGTCGCCTGGGCTTTGAAGAAACCGCCTATCTTCTGCTGTTTGGCGAGCTGCCCACGGCCGCGCAGCTGAGCAACTTCAACGCGCTGCTGGGCGAGCAATGCCAGCTGCCCATCAACTTTGTGCGCGATGTGATCATGAAAGCCCCCCGGCGCGACATGATGAACATGCTCGCACGCAGCGTGCTCACGCTTGGTGCATACGACGAAGAAGCGGATGACATCTCCATCCCCAACGTGCTGGCGCAAAGCCTGCGCTTGATTAGCGTGTTCCCGCTGCTTGCGGTGTATGGTTACCATTGCTACAACCACTATCACCGCGAGTCAAGCTTATATATCCATCGACCCGACCCCGCGCTTTCCACCGCAGAGAACATCCTGCGCATGTTGCGACCCGACATGGCATATAGTCCCATTGAGGCGCAAATTCTCGACCTCGCCCTCGTGCTGCACATGGAGCACGGCGGCGGCAACAACTCGTCGTTCACCACCCACGTGGTGTCGTCGTCGGGCACAGACACCTACAGCACCATTGCGGCCGCGCTGGGCAGCCTCAAAGGACCCAAGCACGGCGGCGCGAACATCAAAGTGGTGCAGATGATGGAAGACCTTAAGGCAAACGTGACCGATACCGCCAGCGAAACACAAGTGCGCGATTATCTGACCAAATTGCTGAACAAAGAAGCCTTGGACGGCAAAGGTCTCATCTATGGCATGGGGCATGCGGTGTATTCGCTCAGCGACCCGCGCGCGGACTTGTTCAAGCAGTTCACCCGCCAACTGGCCGACGAAGCCGGCGAGCAAGTGGAGTTCAAGCTTTATGAAATGGTGGAGCGCATTGCACCGGAGCTGATTGCCGAAAAACGCAAGATATACAAAGGCGTGTCGCCCAACGTGGACTTTTACTCCGGCTTTGTGTATCGCGTGCTGGGCATTCCCGAAGAGCTGTACACGCCCCTGTTCGCCGTGGCGCGCATTGTGGGCTGGAGCGCGCACCGCATGGAAGAGCTCATCAACCAAAACAAGATCATCCGCCCGGCCTATCAAAGCGTGATGGACGCACAGGGCTATGTGCCGGTGGAGGAGCGCTGATGAACGGAATTTTGGTTGCGTGCATTTTGATGTTTGTTGTGGGTATGCTGCTTGGGATGGAGTATAAGGGCGACGGCTACCGCGTTTTGCTGTGGATTTGCAAGGCTGGTTCGGCAGGGGCGGCAGCTGCGGCGCTGGCACTGATGCTGCTGTTGGACGACATCCCGCATGTGGCAATCGTTGTGGTTGGTTTGGCGGCAATTGGCTTTAACCTGCCGCTTGCGACGATTGGGCTGAAGCGAAAGTGATCTGAAACCACCCCGCCCCGACACGCGATTTCGCCCCCTCAGTCACGCCTTA